>Ga0209337_1000179_pt1 | contig 50919 bp, 50 predicted proteins | sample LinPmetageLP53_FD_184044 | JGI IMG/M metagenome (GOLD analysis project Ga0209337, IMG submission 184044) | Marine viral communities from the Pacific Ocean - LP-53 (SPAdes) (version 2) | ecosystem: Environmental > Aquatic > Marine > Oceanic | place: Pacific Ocean | collected 2010-02-08
GAAGCGTTGGCTGAAGCTCAACAGATAGTTGAGGAAGAAGTTAACGAAGCTGAAAAGCAGTTAGAGGAAGCTCGTGAGAAACTTGGGGCAGTACAATTAAAATCAACAAGCCTTAATATCGGATGACCAGAGCAGATGTAGTACAACGCCTATGGGATTTTATCAATTCAGCTCCAGCTGGAATTAATGCTGAAGCGCGATCTATACTAGAAGCCTGCAATGCCGCTATTCAAGAAATAGCCCATTACGCTCCCAGAGACTTTTTCAAGCAGACTAGATCTGCCGTACTCAAAGCGCCAATATCTGCAACTATTGATGTAACTGAAGATGATAAAACTTTTGACAACTTAAGACTGAGTTCAGCCAAAGGAACAGGATGCAGTAGCGGTTCTAGTAATATTACTTGTACTAATCATGGTTTAGAAACGGGAGACTTTGTAAAGTTTTATGGAACCTTGCCAACAGCCATAGCGGCTGGCTACAGTTATTATATACATTCTGTTTCTGATGCAAATACATTTAAGGTGGCGTTAGTTAAAGGCGGTTCTCCTATATCGATGAACTCGTCAGCAAGCTTTACTCATTATAAAGCTTTTGAAAATCTACCAGAAGGGTGTTCAATCGATATAGACGGAAGTGACAAGGTGATGCGAATCAACACTGCTAAAAACAACGGTGGCTCAGGAATTGTGCAGGCTACCAATAGTAGTAATTTATTAAGACTAAGCAGTTACGCTGGAACAAAAAGATACGGGTTTATCAAGGATGCCGAAAACTATCAAAACACTTTAGCCGTTGGTGATACGGTTGCTTTTTTAAGTGCAGTGGGAACTGTGTTTACTGCTGGGGTAAACTATCATGTCGTTGATATAGATGATGCAGACGGCATAGGAACAACTTCAGGTGCAGATACTCATAAGCGTTATATTAAACTGTCAGCTTCGGCTGGAGGAAGTCCTATAACTGTAGCAAACATGAGCGCTACTCCATCAGACTTTACTTTGATAAAAACCAGCGGAACGGATTCTGATTCAACAGGAACTTTTTTCGAGGAGTACATAGGCACAACAGGAACTAAAACCTGCACAATCTATTCCGATGCCGTTGAATTAAATTCAAAGGTTACTGAGGTTCTGGGAACGGTAGTTTTAAACGATGAAAGTGTATTAACACCATTGATGAACAATGATCAGTCTTCAAGACTGCACCGTGACAGGCTAAATCAAAGTGAAAGGTTTGGAGAGTACGGTTCAGGATGGGAAATGCCTAGTGAATTACAGAAAAAACAAGGAACTCCCTGTTACTATTACATCGACTCTGAACACAACGAAGTCACGCATGGGCAGAATTACTATTTAAGAGTGCGCCCATTTCCAGAAAAGAAAGCTAGGTTAAGATTTACAGCTTCTATACTTCCAGAAAAATGGGTTATTCAGGATACATATTTAGACACTGGTCAATTCAAAGACACTGGCTGTCCTGCTGATTATGATGAAACAATCTTGTTGCCATTTGTTTATAAGAACTTTGTTAAGTTCATAGGCTTTGACGTTTTGCCTTCCGAGGGATCACTCCAAAGTGGTAATATTTTATTGCAGATTGACGAGGATTATAAGCAGGCAAAAGAAATTCTAAAAGAAATTCAACCTCAAGCGGAGAGCCTACCTGTTTATGGAGTGGCTTGGTAAGCCATGGCTAGTAATCCAAATAACTCCAACAATGGTCAGCCTAACATGGGAGGTGGTATACCTTCTATTATAGAAGACGATGGAGATTCGATAATTAATGATGGGAATACAAATAGCAGCAACCAGTCAGTCCTTGGTGGATCTATAACTGGAGGCAATGCAACAGGAACGGTAGTTGATACCAATGCTGAGTTAGCAGACCTAATATTAGAAAAAGTACAAGACCTCGCCACTTTAACTCAAGAGACTTCATTCATACCGTATGCGCCTTCCTACGCTCGCGATACTTATGGACCTGAGTATTTTAAGCCCCGGACAAATGGAGCTGACGTTAACACAATTAACTCAGCCACATTAACGAGCAAATTTCCTGTTTATCGAGTGTTTTTTAAAGGCTCTACTGAACCAACTGACATTATGACATCTAGCGTTTGGTCTATTGCTAGACACAAAGGGATGTTTGCAGGTCAAGGAAACGAGAGCGGTTACTTTCAGAAAGCCTCAAACATGACGAGCTTGCACTTTGCAGGCAACAAGCATCCTTGGAACCCGCTGGTCTTGCCAGCTAACCCAATTAGAGGGGGCTTAAGCTCATCACCTCAACTGTCCAATGGTAATGCGACAATGGGAGATAACTACATTCCCCTTCAGCACGTTGAGGCGGTTTTTCACAGAAATGTTATTCAAGGAGCATCAAACATTAGTCACTCAGGAAGCAATTATGGACCCGAAGTGATCAAAAGTAATTCTTACCGTGTACACTTGAAAAGCGGAGCCACCTTTAATGTAAATGCTGGGGGCTACGCAGTTACCTCACAGCCAACTTTAAGAAATATTGATACGGCTGGCAACTTTGATACTGTTAGAAAAATTACAAGACCTACTACCCCTCTCGTTTATTTTTACTCTTATGGGGGTCAACATTACACAGGTGATTATCATAACGCTTCAACATTTTCAGGGACATACCCAGCCAACACCCAGTCTCATAACTACAAACTTAGAACGGGATTAGCTAGTTCAAGTATAGGAAACTGGGCTACCAACGCATCATCAGCTTTGACTGGTCTACTTGTGGATGGAGTGGACGGAGGTTACACAACTAACGTGACAGATCCCGTTAAAGGTGATCCTTTGAGTTTGGATACAGGTGCTACCTACCTACCCTTGGAGAACATCAAGGCGATAACAAAGTTAAACAGTGGAGATACTGGTTTTAATTTAAATGATGCCGACGATTTAGATAACTCAGCACTTTTACCATATCAAACTTATGTTCGTGACACACAGAACAACAGATCCCCTCTGTTAAACATGGCATTGGGAAACAATGATCGTGGATACAGCAATGTGTATAACCCAGCTAATGCAGGCTCATCTACGATAGTAACTGAGTAATTAATCTTTAGATCGCAATCCCCTGTAACCTTTGTTGTTGTTTAAATTTTTTAGCTTAACAATGGCTTTTTCTAGAAGTTAGGTACGCCGGAGCCGATGAAGATTCAAAAGGCTCAATAGCTGGCACAACGTCAGCAAAGTATATAAGTAAACGGCTTGAAGCTACATCAAAGCGCTCAGGTCTGGATCATGTATCAAACGGCTACCGCCATACCTGTATCAGCTCATGGGTTGCTACCGGAGTACAAATAGGCGAAGTGGGGCTTAGAAGTGACAACTCCCCCTCTATTATAAAATCAAACTACCTTGGTGAAATTACACCAGAGGAAGGCGAAGAATGGCATTCAACGATGCCACCTACTGAAAAATAAAAGGCTTGTCTCGTGTCTCGTCTCATATTCCCCTAGGGGCATGAGTGAGATGAGACAACCTTATGCCACCTGATAAATAGGATTTATTGGTAAGTAATTTACTTTCGGCCCCACCTTACCTGTAAACACGAGTTTATCGACACACTCAGCTTCAGCGATGGGCCATTGCCAAGTACCCCCTGGGGGAGGGCAGGCTATTTCAGGATCTTTTTCTGCCAGCTCTACAATGTTGTCAGCTGATAAAACTTGACCCTTTGTAAGTTCACTAATGAAGTGAAACGCATTTTCTTTCCAGACTTCGATATGAAAAAAAATTTCAGGTTCTTCGGTTTTCATAAGTTGTTTAGTGTTAGATATTTTTGCAGTTATTGTTAGTGTTACTATGTTCCAAGATGAAACAAAGTGTTTTACTTTTAACATAACTTTACTAAGGTGTCAACGTGCCCACTATGACACAATACTCAATAAAAGACTCTGTTGAATGGTTGAATGACAATACCCAGTCTTCCTGGTCAAGGTCAAAATTCTACCGAATGCGAAGACAAAAGTATTTCGTTGGCAAGTACCGAGCTGACAAAAGTACCGAGTATTATACAAAAAACGCATTAATCAGAGGCTGCAATAAAATCGGTGTACCCCTAACCCCAAAAGCAAAAAAATATGCAAAATGATATTTCAATTGATCAACACAAAAGATGGCGAAAAGAGCTAAAGAAGTCTCTTGATGCTTCAACCTTTTATTATAGACTCACTATTACTTGCTTGGTCGCTTGCATAGGGACTGTTGCATTCGGAATGGTGTGGCCCACTATCACATTTGTTTTTACAGGGCTGTTTTTTATGGTTTTGCAAATGAAGCACTCAGGTCGTGCCCAGGAAATTGATCTAGTAAGGACCAGAGCAATTAACAACTTTCTCATGAATAAGTTGGATGGATGAAGCACTCAGGAAGGTATTAAGGAAAGTTCCTAAAAGGAAAAACAAATTTGGAGCAAAAAAAGCAGGAAGCCTTCTTTTTGAGGGAAGAATGTTTGATTCCAAGGCTGAGAGGGATCGGGCTGAACAGTTAAAGGTGATGGAGAAAGATGGTGACATTCGGGATTTGGAGTTACAACCGCAAACTTTTCTTAGCCAGGCAGAAATTAAATATAAGCCAGATTTTGCCTACACGGAAAATGGAGTCCGTTTTTATGAAGATGTTAAAGGGGTTGAGACAGAAGGATTTAGAATCAAGTCCAAGCTCTGGAAAAAATACGGTCCTGGTCCGTTAAGAATTACCAAGAGAAAAGGAACTAACTCTCCTTTCACCATTACCAAAACAATCTATGTGGATTAAAGTTAGAAACGAGCTAAGACATTCCCCAAAACTGAATGCAATTGCGATACGGTGTAGCGTATCACCACTACAAGCATTAGGTGCTGTAGTTAACGCCTGGATGATTGCAGACGCTCACGGTGAGTCAAATGGGTTCATTCCTTTTGCAACTTTTGAGTCATTAGATGCTCAAATAGGGCAAAATGGTCTATGCGATGCCATGGAAGAAGTTGGTTGGCTCAAAGCAGTCACTAAAGCTGAATACGATCCAGCACTTGCTAAAGCTAAACACCTTCAAAAAACTAGGGAACTTGATGATGAGGAGGTACTTACGATTGCTCGTCAATGGTCTATCGGGGGGGTAATTTTTCCAGAGTATTTGGAACATAATGGGTCAACTGAGAAAGAAAGATGTCAAAATGTAAAGCGGAACCAGAAGTCACGAGCCAACAAAAAGAAAGCAAAAACCCCTAAAAAAGAAGAAAAGGGCAAAAACGATACGGAGGACAGTAACGAGAGCGTAACGAGAGAAGAGAAGAGAAGAATAAAAGAATATATAGAAAATATATATAAAGAGTATCCAAAAAAGAGAGCAAAGGCACAGGCTCTAAAAGCCATAGGTAAAGCTCTTGATAAAGAGAGCTACGAATTTCTAATTAATAAGACAAAAGTCTTTGCCCAACTTTGCAAAGGTAAGGATCAAGAATTCACCCCCCACCCTGCCACTTGGTTCAATCGTGAGCATTATCACGACGAGTACGAAGACGAACCAAAGAAAGAATCAGAACTTAAAGTATTGAAAGGGAATGATGACTGGAATTAATGTTCACGAGGAGGCTCTGAATGGAGCAGAGTTGAAGGTGCTTGGTAGCTTTTGCGCTGAAGCAGGCGAGAAAGCCTTATCCAAGGCAATTCAATACATACCTAATGGGGACTATTTTTTAAATAATTTCCGGGGGCAACTTTACGATTTGATCTTGGAGCTTTATCAGCAGGGATCCCCTCTCAGCCTTAGCTCTCTGGCAATCAAGTTGGGTGATGACTTGAAGGGGTTACCATCAGGCGTGTGGTCTGAGATGATGGAAGCAACGGAGAGTGCTGACGAAGCAGCTGATCACATTGAGTGGTATGCTCAGAAAGTTGCTGAACAACATCTGAACCGGAAAACTCAAAAGAAACTTTACGATCTGGGTGAGGAGGTAAAAAAAGGATCAATCAACCTGGAGCAGATAGAGGAAGGTATTTTTTCGCTTAAAGAACTAAAAGTTCATCATGAGGACCAAACTAAAAACATAGGTACAGTTTTAAATGAGCTTCTTGATCATCAAATGGAGAACCATAAAAATCCAGGCATCAAAGGGGCTAAGACTGGCTTTAATATGATGGATGAATACCTGGGTGGATTGCAAGGGCAGGCTTTTGTGGTCCTTGGAGCTAGACCATCAGCTGGTAAAACAGCGTTGGCCTGTAATTTTTTGAGAGGGTTAGCAGAAAATGGTCACAAGAGTTTATTTATTTCCCTGGAAATGACGAGCCTCCAGGTCAGCACCAGGCTAATAGCCGAGATGGCTCAAACGAGTTTTAAAGTAGCTAGTTACGAGTCAATGCCGAATGCTAGAACGCAGGCCAGGATTACATACGCAATGAAGACCATGAAGGAATGGCCGATTGAAATTTACGATCCCCCAACCCAAAGCATCTCCCAGGTGTGTGCAAAGATAAGAGAAGCAGGCAGGCAAGGAGTTAAAGTAGTTATGATTGATTACATTGGACTTATTCGACCTGAGTCACCTGAGCAAAGGCAAAGTCGATATATGCTCATAACTGAATGCTCTGCCAAACTCAAGGCAGCAGCCAGGGCAGCCAACGTGGCAGTACTTTGTTTGTGTCAGCTGAGAAGAGAATCTGAAAAGAATGAGAAGCCAAAGATGAGTGACTTGCGTGAGTCCGGGCAACTCGAACAGGATGCTGACGCTGTTGTATTAATTCACCGACCAGAGAGAGAGATGGACCTGGATATGGAAGACTGCGGGTTAATTATTTCAAAAAACAGAAACGGTCCAACAGGAATGATTGAGGCTCACTTCAATCGGAAAGCTATGCAATTTAAGGAGGTCGCCATATGACAATAGAGGAACTATCAGAAATAAATCCTGACGCTCTCCAGGCAGACGGTTGGGATGAGGCATTTATCGGCTATGTCGAAAGAGCAGGACAATTACCAACGGCCTGTTACAGCAAAGACAAAATCATTGAGTTATCAATGCAGGACGGAGTGAGCCGGGAGCAAGCTCTTGAATACTTCGAGTACAATATCGTAAGTGCTTATGTCGGTGAGTTCACCCCTTTTTATTTAACAGTATGAGTGAAATTATAATTAGACTGAACCAAGCTGAGAAAGAAATTTGTGCGAAGATTGCATTAATTCGCCAGGTTACAAATAGACAGATTGGAACTGTAAATCAAAAAGTTCACGAGAAGGATTCTCTTGAAGTGGACCGGGAAGGATTTGCAGGCGAATTGGCATTCTGTAAAATCTTTAGACTTTATCCAGACTTTGAAAATAAAAGAGCAGACGCTGATGCTTATCATCCAAAGCTTAAATGGGTAGACGTAAAAACCGCTCCTGAACAACATCACAATCTTTTAGTAAGACAACCCAAAGCGGATCACCCTGCCGACACATACGCCCTTGTCTTAGGCAAGTGGGAAACTGGAGTGTTCAGCTACGTTGGCTACGCCACCAAGGAGATGGTATTCAGAGATGATAATCTTGTCGATCCAGGATTTGGGGTCTGCCATATGATCAAACGAAAGGATCTAATTTTACCATGAGTAATACACACATAATGGTAGACATCGAGACGCTTGGAACATCACCGAGGTCAGTCATTTTTTCGATAGCTGCCATAAAAATAAAAAGCAACAAGATAGCTGGCGAGTTTGTAGCGCAACCATCTATCGAGTCAAACTTAGAACTTGGATTTAACATTGAACCAGGAACCCTCAAATGGTGGATGGAACAGCCAGAAGATGCCAGGCAACAAATGTGCCACAGCACCGGGAAGTTAAGTGAAACTCTAAGCGACTTTGCTTATTGGTGTGGACCTAATAACAATTTATACCTTTGGGGCAATGGAGCCGACTTTGACAACACTCACCTGGCTGAAGCTTACAAAGCTTGCGGAATGGAAGCACCCTGGAAGTTCTGGAATTCACGTTGTTTTAGAACTTTGAAGGCACTTTATCCAGGCACAGAAACTCCAATGCAAGTAGGAACTAAGCATCATGCACTGAATGACGCATTATGCCAGGCGCATCATCTGATTAAGATATTCCAGGAAAATGAATTATCCATATGACGAAATACCTCTCTGGCTGCTTATATCTTTAGTCATCTGCATTCTTTTACTTATTATTTTATAGTGTGTCTATCTTTAGTGGTTGACACGTGTGTCAACGTGGGTTAAGATGTGTCACCAACTAACTTAAAAACTAACATGAACAAAGAAGAAAAATCTAAATTAAAAGATCAAGTAAATGCGTTTATCCTGGATAATGCATTACCTAGATTAAAAGAGGATATAGTCGATTTGATCGATGAAAAGAATTGGGAATACGAAAATGGTGCTTGCGACTATGAGTTTGATCCCATCGAGGCTTTAGATTATATCGACGACACCAGGACATATGTCATCGATGACAATAAAAAAGCCTGGAAAAACCTCCAGGTAAAACTTGGTGAACTACTCCCAGAGCATATTGATTGGGATGTAAGAATTTCAAGACTCGTTCCAATTTCTGACGAGTCAAGAATGTCAGCAATGACAATTGGATCCAATGGAGAAATGAAACGCTTCAGAGGTTTTACTAAGCACAATAACAAGTGGTATGACTCCGCTGTTTATTAACAACTAACTCAAAAACTAACATGAAAAAAACTTATAGAAGTTACCAGAAAAAAATCAAAGTCTCAATAGAGATGGAGGTAGATCGCAATGAGTTCATTGCATCTCGATTGGTCGGAACAGACTACGACGCTTCATTCAGAGGCGTTGAAAACATGGACACTGAACAGCTCAATGATCTTGTCTACACATCGGCCTGGGTTGAGGTACGTGACAAAATAACTGACTTGCACTCATCAATAACAATCAAGGAAGAGGTAACATGGTAATTATTCAAGAAGCTCAAAGAAAATCTAATACGGAATACACCAGAGAGTTCAAGTATTCTAAAGATCACGACGCAGGCTATTCATTCCCATGCGATAGCAAAGGCAACCTTTTATCACTTCGCCCTGCTTCCCAGGAGAACTACAACAAGATTCAACTCGGCCAGGAAGATGTGATTGATGAAGGAGTACACATTACTACATCCTGGTGGTGGGAGTCTGCTGTCGGCAAATGCGAATGCGGACGCAAGGTTACCCTTAGCAACCCCCTGGACAACTTCTGCGCTTGTGGACTTTGTTTTAATTCATCCGGGCAACGTGTGACTCCATCCAGTGAGTGTGACGACCAGGGCAACCCATACGACTTTGACTTTTAAGATGGCTCTTGATTACGAAAAAATAGGCAGAGAATCCAGGGAACGATTCAAGGTCACTTATCACAAAGCTTGTGAGTCATGGGGATTCTTTTTTGACAAGTTCTGGGGAACTACAGATCTGGAAGAACTGGAAAAGGTTTTAGATGGTGTTTATCAGAACTTCACAGTGAGTGTGACCAGACAAATGATGACGAATGAAAAGCTGTCCTGGAGGCAGATAGAAATAATGAGTGGCATTTACGCAAGGAAGTTTGGACCAGAGGGCAGCAAATTATACGGAGCTGCTCATGATGACTTTTATCACAGGCTCCATAATTCATATAAATGATTGTGCCTACCTTTAAAGATTGATATGACATTTGAAGAATATATAGAAATGAATGAATTCACTCCAATTGGTGGTGATTATTACGTGGATGCTGGTGGTGGAGTTTACCACGAGACAAACATCGAGGACGAAATGAAAGCTGAATACCCAGAATAAAAAAGAATCTTATGAAAAAACCCAAACAATCATACGTCAAAGCAAAAGCAGGCAGGCTTCATGCCGAGGAAATACTTAAAGCCCTGGAAAGGACCAGAGAAAAACTTGAGGATAGCATGAAGGAAATAGATGACCGGATTGTAGAAGTCGTCCAAGAGAGAAAAGAGTTCGAACGCCTGGAAGAAAAATTATTAAAGGAAGTAGTTCCCCAAGCCTGGCATGGATAATAATGAATTTGAAATTGTCTCCGGCAAAAATACCCCATCCAATGATGGTGATGGCAGTAATTTTTACGTGGTTGAACCAATTAAAAAAACTAAAGAAAAAATGGAAATTAAAGTACTCAAAACTAAAGAAGAACAGCCTTCGCTCCAGGAAGCCCAGGAATATGTGGGTGGACTAGTGCAATTGCTACCAATAGAGAATGACGCACAAATGCTAGTCAATGAAGAGGGGCTAATGCATGAGTTTGAAGTTAATTACCCGGCATCTTTCGCAGCAGGCCAGGTAATACTTGGGCCAGCTATGATCCTGGAAGGCGAAGCAAAGTGGGATTAAAACATTAGTATTTCATGTTGGTTGCCTCCTCCTGGGAAACTGGGAGGGGGCTTTTTTATGCTTATTTCCTAACGCAATCTAAGAGGCGCAATCTTAATATGCCCTTTTGCACCCCTTGAAAAGGGCAGGTTAACTCTTTTTGTTAAGTTTTGTTGACCTTTTTGTGTCCATGTACGAAACTAGACACAGTTGCCTAGGGGTATAATTATGGCGATTCGATCTATATATAAAAAGAAGACCAATCCTATGAATGGAATGGGGCCTCTTCCTAGAGGAATGCAATCGATGAATCCCATGACACCGAGGCCCGGCAAACGACCATTGATAAGATCACCTCAACCTCATACTACCTATAAACTTGCAGTTCCAGGTAGGAAGTTGAAACAAAGGGGAAAAGCGATAATTGATACCGACCCGTACAGAACATCATTAAAGGCCCTACAAAGAGGGACCAATCTCCCGATACAATTGGTCGGAGGCGAGGTACGAGGACATGGTGCATCAAGCGCAAGCAGAGCCAGGCAAAAACAAGCTGATCAGCAGGAGATGATAAACAAGGCATTACGCAATGCCAACAAAGCTCCCAGGCAAATAAGACCAGCTGGTGTTGCCGACCAGGAACCCCTCATGAATCAAGCTCAGGTCAATAATGCCGATCTTGCACAAATTGAAAAATTGAATGAGGGATTGGGTTTAGCTGGACTAGTAGGCAACAAAGGTGATATGGGTCCACCTGGAGGAGGAGCAAGCTCAGGAAGTGGGTCTAGTGGAATGACTGAAGAAGAAGAGATTGCAAAAATTAGAAAGCTCAACAAAGAGGTTGGAGCTGACCCAAAGTTTCAAAGAGGCAACAGAAAAAGACCAACTGCAACAACACCTGTCAGGAGAAAATCAGCAAGCCCCAGGGTGTATATGCCTGTCCTGGATTACCGGAGAAAGCGATACCCCTTTTAACAATTTAACAAAACAAACAAATGTATAATTTTACAAGAACAATTGATGGTGATCCCATTACAGCACACGAAGGAGTAACTCAGATTCAATCATTACCTGACTTCACTAAAGAGAGTAAGTACGTAAGGATCACGTTACAAGCCAACACACAACACTCAATAGTGTTGCCTGAAAATTCAGTCGGCTTTGAAATAGACACAGATGTTGATGACATTTTAATGACTATTGACGATGCAGGCGCATCAGGAATTGCAAGTAAACTCACAGCACAATCAATTACTGAAAGTAACTTTTCTCCCGGTATGTTAGCTCCTGTAGATCGCAAGAGTTTTACAGTAGGAAGTAACAAAATTCTTTATATGCGTTCGGCTACAGGCGGTGACGTAAACATTTACACGTTTTAATGTTTAGAGGCACGAGGATAGATTCTTCTCGCTCTGGAGACAAACGAGCGTCTGGTAGAGACGAGGGACGGTTACCTAATGTTCTTCGCAGGGATTACAATTTTCTGTCAGGAAAACTGCATCCTGACATTACTTTTACGAGAGCGAGTAACGCAACTCAACGAAATAAGGATGGAAAGATCTGTTATGCTCCCAACAACTTATTTTCCTATTCTGAGGCTTTTAATCTTTCCGATTGGGTTAAGTATAATGCTACTGCTACTGCTTCAACCATAACCGACCCCTTTGGTGGAACTGGAGCTTTTAAAATGGCTGAAGCTTCAACAACAGCAACCAACTCAAAGAAAATGTTGGACGCTTTGGATGTTACATCTAGCCCAAGCGGATCGATCCTTCTTTATAGTGTTTATGCTAAAAAAGGAGAACTTGATATATTACAATTAATAATAGCAGATGGGGCTACGTATGTGGGAGGAGTCAATCACGCAAACTTTGATTTAACAAACGGAACGGTGACGGCAACAGGTGGAACTATCGTTGCAAAAATAGAAAACATTTCTGATGGTTGGTTTAGGTGTTCAATAAGTGTCACCATAGACGCAGCAGGAGTACCCCATCCCAGAATAGGAATACAAAGTAGCCCTACTGCTGCTAGGGATGGGACGTATGCAGGAAACGGCACTGATGGTCTTTACATATTCGGGGCAATGACCGAACAGACTTACGATAAAAATGCTTCACCTTCTGCTTACTTAAAATCATCAGGTGGTGCAAAGTATGGTGCGAGGCTAGATTTTGATCATGCTGCAAGTCAGTCAACTGACGTTACAGAATCAAACGCTCTTGGCTTCCTTGTGGAAAAAGCCCGAACCAATTTACAGTCAAACTCAAATCTCTGGGCAACAGCTTCCCATGGCGTAAACAATTTCAATACGATAACAAACAACTCTGCAATTTCACCCACAGGTCAAACGGACGCATGGACTGGAGTATGTCATGATACAGGTGGAGCCGCACGACACGAATTTTATACACGATTCAACAAAGCAAACGCCACTCAATACACCCACAGCCTTTACATAAAACCATTCGGAACTGTTACTCATTTAAAGGGATCTGATAACGGAAGTACATCAAGGGCTGCTTGTTTTGATTTGGTTAATTGTCAGATTGTTTCTAATAGCCTCAACAACCAAGGAGCCACTATTGAAAATGTTGGAAATGGTTGGAGAAGAGTTAGTTTCACTTTTACAAGCGTATCAGCTGTTACTGATAGCTACGTCTATTGGGCTGTCGGAGATGCAGGAAGCTTAGTTGCGGGAAGCTCACTCTTTGCAAACTACAATCCTGGAAATGGCCAAGGAGTTTTTGTCTGGGGGGTTCAGCAAGAGGCAGGTTCCTTCCCAACATCGCTCATACCAACCGACGGATCAAGTGCCACAAGAGCTGCCGATGTAGCTAAAGTAGATGGTCTTGCGTTCAGTAGATTTTATAAACAAGGAACTGGAGGTGCTTGGCTTGTTGACTCAACAGAATTAGCTGAAGATAGAACCACTCAATCAAGTCCATTCCTAGTATACGAAAGCGAAAACTCTAGGTTGAGGGTAGGCCCAAAAGTTGGTGGAGGAGCTACCAATGCAATTGCGGTCTATTACCAAGATGGTGGTGATATGATTTACAGCGCAGGGGCGTTAGGAACTGTTACCAAGGGTGTCAAGTCTAAGCTAGGTATTACCTTTCAAACAAACGACGGAGCCTTTACTCGTGATGGGAACACACCGAATACCGACACAAGTATTGCAAATATTTATTCGCCAACTGAATTAAGACTTGGGGACAACGGAGCAGGTACTACAGTCTTTTGTGGTCACATAGCTAGAGTTCGTTACTTTAATAAAAGAATTTCAAACAACAAACTAAAGAAAGAAACAGATACACCTTTCTTATTGAACAAATATCCTAGAGCAAAAGCAGCACACTCTCTTAGAGCCTTGATGGACGATTCAGCTAACAGTCCATGTGCCAGAATCAGAAGATCAAGTGATAATGCAGAAGCTGATTTTACTCCTTCTGAAATAACTGATGGAACGCTTACAACTTGGACAGGAAATAATAATGGCTTCATAAATAGTCTATACGACCAGACAGGAAATTCTTGTCACGCAACACAAGATACTGCTGCTAATCAGCCTCAGATCGTTTCTTCTGGCGCCTTAATAAAGTCAGGTAATCATCCTGCTTGGGAACATCAAAATGTAAACCCTCAACAATTCTTAAAATTCCAAGGACTCGCTAACCAATCACCACTGGATTCATTCTATGTGGTTGAAGCTAATGACTCCACTTATACTTACCCATCAGGACAATCAGGAGGCTATTACGGCTTCATTGTCACAGATGGAGCCTCAAGTGATACAAATAAATTTAACAGTTATGGTTCGCCAACTCTTGAAGTGAATGGCTCTGAAGTATCTCAAGCTAATCGTGATGAGATACATGATTCATTGAATGGTAGAAAACTTGTTTACCATCGAAATGGCGCTACGGCTTCGTGGACAGAGGTTAAGATTGGACAGTATTCTACAAACACAGACAGTACGTTCTCTTTAAGCGGTCATAAGTTCAGTGAAATAATCTGGTACAACTCCGATCAACACAGCAACCAGTCAGGCATCGAAAGCAACATAAACACTCATTATAACATTTATTAAAAGACATGGCATATCTAATATTTGAATCAAAAGAAGAGGCACAAGCTCGAAGCGAACAGGCAGCACAACAAAAGAACACTTCCTATTGGTCTACAGGATCAGGAACCAGATTTTGGTGGGGATGGTCTATTGAAGGCTCCGAAGAAGATCCTAGAGCATTCATTGAGATACAAAAGAACACTTGGACAGACGAGGTAACTGAAGAAGAGAATACAAGCATTCCTGACGAAGCTCTACTTACTGAAGAAGAGATAGCGTCCCTTTCGGATACATTGCCTGATGACTGGGTGTTTCCACCGGACCCTACTATAGAGATTGAAGACACTGATGATGAAGAAGAAGACCCACCGCTTGACGACTAAATGAGAGACATACTTTTAAAGTTTGATTCCAAAGAACAGTCTGTCACCTTCGCCGAAGAGAACGGATTCACTTCCATTGTTGAAGCTGAAGGCGAGGAAAAGATTAACATCATTGAGCAGGGAGAGGATTACGCATTCACAATCATTGGTGATCACTGGATTGATACAGGTGAAACTGAGACATTCAAAGACGATGATGGTACTGAACATGAAAGTAAGATCATGGTAAGTGATGAGGCTTGGTGGGTACTATTCAGAGACATGGGAGATAGAGATATGACTCCTGCTGAGGACTTTATCGTGTGGCACAGCGATATGCGTGAAAAGGTCCGTGCCAGAGATGAAGATGGCACTTTTGAATCCGATGACCCAGAAACACCAGAGGATGAGGCTTGGATTGAACAAGCTGTCCCCCGCCCTGCTGATGCGCCTGATCGAGTGTTTTGCTAGTGGCATGACACAACCTTTTATGGTAGACTCGTATAGATATGGCTAGACCTAGAAAAAACCCATTTGGAGAAAGAAAAGACACTGGCATAGGTTATGACGGAACTAGGACTAATAACCCATATGCCAGGCCAACTAAAAGTAGTAAAAGGCGCAATCAATGGGATTTAGCCGACCAGGCTAATATTGTATTTGAGCAAAAGCAGGAAGCCAAACGTAGGGCAGAAGAAGCGAGGAAAAGAGCAGCTGATGCACGTAAGGCCAGCGAGGAGAGAGCCAGGAAGAGAAAACAAGAAGAACAATGGATTTTCAACAATCCTGAGCAACGAGATAAGGTTGCTGACTTCCATTGGGATAAGAATGGCATGAATGTCATGTACAAGGACCGGGAGTCATTAGGTTTTATTGAAAATAGACAAGGTCAAGTTAACGAAAAGATTAGAGACAAAAATGGTAAGATAACTTACCAGGATCCCCTTAAAGATAAGAATTACAAAACCGACAAGCGCACCGGAGAAGACTTTGTTATGGCAAGAGTGCCAGGACAAAAGCAGTTACAAAAGACAACACTGCGTACTAATCTAAGACTTAGAAACAAGTATCTCCAGGAAAAATCAATAGCAGAATTAAATGCCCAGAAAGAACTTCGTGAGCAGCAGTCTAGAGAATTAGATCAAGACAAAAAAGAAGTTGTCCAGAAGTTAAGCAGGGCGCAGAAACTTCTCCAGGAGGAAGAAAGACGTCTTAAGGAAAGTAGCAGAGGAAATACAAAGGGAATTGATGTTAAGGGTAAGGAAGATGAGGTTAATAGACTTGACCAGGAGTTTAGAAAAATTCAGGACCAAGAAAACAAAGAATCTCGATCATTCCTGGAATTGCAGAAAAAAATTACCAGGATGCAGACGAACCTGGATCTGCACGAGTTTGGACTTAAATTTACTGAACAAGCTGCGAATACAGATACGACACAGCCTGCCAAGACAGCTACTGAAGACCAGCAAAATAAACGAGGAATCAATGGCTCCTGGTATGATGCAGACGACTACGAAGGTTTATATTCATCTGGGGACAGCGTATTTCCTACACAACACCCAACTGTAGCTAACGATGATGGAACCTTTAGTAACGTAAAGACCATCACTACTGAGATAGATGGTAAACACTATGTTATTCCGTCTATGGTTGCAGGCCAACAAGTTGACGAAGATGTAGCAGTGCAGACAGCCATTGAAAATGGTTTAGAAAACTACCCATCATTTGATGATTCTAATGAAGCTTTGGATATGTCCAGATTCCTTCATGACAAAGTGGATGAGTCAGGTAATTACGTTGGACCAGACAAAATTAGGACTAAAGCAGCAACTCTTAATGCTACTCCCAAACAGGATGCTACTGATGAGGATAACGAAATACAGGCGATAGGTAATGCTGTAGAAAATAACACATCAGCACTAAAGAGTGAGCAGGCAATAGCTGAGTACAATGTCAGCAAAGATCCATCTGAAGCAAACGTCCAAAAGGTTCAGAAGGTAAAAGAGAAGATTGAGCAGAGAAAGCCTGTAGCGACGTTAGACACAATTTCTAAGCTTGGACCTAAAGGTCAGCCTGCCGGAGCCTCCTTGGCACAAATGTTAGCCAACAATGCTGACATGATGGATGTAATGAAACAGGCAGAGATTTTACTTAAGGGTAAAGATCCTGGTTGGGTATTACACAAACAAAATCAAGAAGCTTTACAGTTAAAAACTGAAGAGGTTTACAAAGAACTACAAGCTGATTTGGGATATAAGTATTACGGGTTCAGCCACGAGAAAATTGAGCCAGTCTTGGCATTGTTATCACCAAAGACTGCACCAATTGTTTTTGGTTACGAAGAAGGGCAAGAAAAGCCAACTGATTATCCAGAATTCATGGATGCTAAGATTGAGCAAAATGCCTTCAAAGCACTGAATGATTACGCATCCTTTCACGGCATGGAGGATTTTGTTGAAAAAGGAGCAGTCCAAAAGAAAGCCCTTAACGATAGGGAAAAAGCATCTTTAGCCATATATCTCAGTAAAACGCTTAAGCGAGATATTGAAAAACCTGAAGGGTTTGAAGGACCGATGAAAGACACTGCCAAGGCAGCAAGATGGTTCGATGACAATGTTGACTTAGATGCATACGCAAATGCCAGGAACAAGATCAATAATTTAAATCAGACATGGAGTGACATAGTTGGCATAGGATCACAATTTACACACATTCCTATAGATTATAAGACCAAGCTTGGATTCCAGGTAAGAAAGAAGCCAGGGACAACTAACACTTATGAGTACAAGTTAGATCCAGGTTTATCCAAAAACCCTGAGAAGATTTACGAACAAGAGACTGATACATTTCTGACTGATGATGGAGGGATTGATGAAAGACACTTTAACTTCGTTATCAATAAGGTTGATGCCTACAGCGATGTGGGTCCACTCAAAGACAGTTGGTTTAGGTTTAGTAAGAGCTTTACCAAAGGAATTTCAGCAGCAGCCCTTTTTCCTTTCCAAACAGCAGCCACTGTATGGGGAAGTGATAATGCAGAAGAGTTCGTCAGGGAAAAGAGAGATGCCTGGTTCAAGTTATTAGATGACGCTGCTCCAACGAGTGTCGCTACAGATTTAAAATCCCAATACAATACTTGGTTAAGAGTAGGAGTAGGAGCTGTTGATGCAGCAGGCCAACTTTTGACATTCCACGTAGGAGCATTAGCTGCCGGAAGATACATCACTGGTGGTGCTTTAGTCCCCACAGGTGCTGCTGCGATAGTACCAGGTACTAAGGTTATCAGTAAGATACCAATGCCGAAGGCTGCCGGAACCGCTGTTGGAAAAATACCAGGCGTTAAATGGTTAAACAGTAAACCTATTTTACGAACTGAGATAGGAGCGAGAACTGGTTATGCTATTGGAGGTTATTACAGCAACTATGCCATGCAAATGGATGCCATGTTGTCTGAGGCCATTGAGAATGGCATGGACCCGGAAACAGCGTTTAAAGAGCTATGGTTGCCAGGAATGGCAATTTCAGGAGTTGATACGGCTTCTGATTTATTCTTATTGCGTGGTGGTGAAGTCTTAAAAAGCATCATACCAAAAGCAGCTTATGATAAGTTACTCAGTACTTCTGCGGGAAGAGTTAGTGGTGCATTAAGTAACTACGTTGCCAAGATGCAAACTGAAGGAATGACTGAGGCTGGTCAAACCATGTTGGAAAACCTGATTGCAAAAGGTGACATTGATGATTTTTTTGGTGTAGGCTATGATCCTGATAGGGACTTAGATGAAGGCGTATCAGATGCTTACTGGATAGGTTCGATTGTTGCTGGAGGTGTCGGTGGTAAAGCCTTAGTGGGAGAGTCAATAAGTGCTAGGTCACAAGCTAGAGAATACCTGGAGAATAAGCGTGGACTTGAAAAAGTTAACAAGGCAGCTAACGGAGGACAAGCAGCTAAGAATAACCTTAACGATGAGACAGGTCAGGAAAATACAAACTCTGACTTGCATGACCAGACAAAGACTTACAACACAAATACTAATAGCAGTTTACATGGAATTCTTAAGTTAGATCCGAATGGTATTGGTGGCATTATAGCTAATACAGGGACCAACAGAACTACTCAGGATGATATTATCCATGGCATTATCCAGGGAGGTGATCCAGTCTATGGTGCTATAGGTATTGGTAATGCCTTTCCAGATTTACAAATACTTAGCAACAAAGAGATTAGCGAAATACGTGATCTTGTTAACCAAGACACGCAGGCTACACCAGAGCAAATGGACCAGGCTATTGCAGCCTTGGAAGGTGCAGTATTTATTGCTAGGGAAGTCGAGAGTATCCTGGATACAGGACAAGCGACCCAGGACATATTTGTTGAGCCACTTATCGATCTAGGAATTGTCATCCGGGACCAGGATGGAAAGCTTAAGGTCAATACAGTAGCAGGCCGATTACTACCCCCTGCTCTTAGATCCAGGTTGGAACAAGAAGCTTCTCCTGAAGGCGATGGTAATGTTGAAACACCTACACAGGGGTCAACACAATCAGGTCAAAAAGTAGATGATCTTATTAACCAGGGTAAAGAAACTTTCGATCAAACTGCTGAGTCAATTGCAAATCAGGACAACCTTAATTTCTACGAAATTGCTATCGGTGGAATGGTCGTACCTTACAAAGCTGAAAGCATGGAGGCTGCCCAGGAGTATGCTGAGAAGCTAGCACGAATCAGAGGAACGGACGAAGTTCCAGTTACTACTGAGGTAAATCCTTCAGAAGACTTACCTGAGCTTAAGCCTGGCAAAAAGGTAGAGCCTGAGCAAAGCCCATTAATAAAAACTAAGGGCAATATTGAGCTTACTGAGGCTGAGTATAGGGCTGAGGTAGAAAAAACTGCGTCGCAGAAAACGGTAGAGCAATTGGAGCTACAAAAAGAAATAGCCGAGAATGAAATTAAAGTAGGGAATGAGGAAGTAGCAAGAAGAGCAAAAATAGAACTTGAGCTTACTAACGCTGAGTTAGCAAAACGTCAATCTCAAGAGGCACAGGATGTAGATTTAACTGAACAATCAGAAACGCCAACCACACAAGAAAATGTACAAGACAACCCAGATTCCGAAACAGTCGAAGATCAAGACTTACGCAAGCGAGAGGAAGAAAAAGAAGAAGAATCCGTTCAAGAAGAAGATGCGCCCAGTGAAGAGCGGGTACTGACCTCACCGTTAAAGCTTCCAGTTAAGGAACAACAACAAAAAGTAGATTCCTTCAATGAGGGTTCTGGTAAAGCAAATGTCGAAGTTGCTGACCTGAACGACCCTGAAGTAGCTGAGAAAGTTGACTCAGACTTCCTGGTAGCATTTGAGGAGGCTACAGGAGCGGAAGTAATCGTGGTTCAATACCAGGACGATGTTGCTAATATACCAAGTGATCAGAGATTTGGGGGTGTAGTCCCAGGAAGAGAGAAAAACACGATTATCGTTAATGCTGATGCCAGCCTGGACAAGATTGTGTACGCAGGCCACGAGCTTGCACACACCATCAAGAAGACTGACAAAAAGCTATATGATAAGCTAAAGAAAGTTCTTAAGGACAACCTCAAAGCCTACCCACTTATTATGCAGTCAGTGTATAAACGTGGCTATGCTGATATGGGTAAGGAACAAGGACTCTCAGATGTAGAAATTTGGGAAAACTTGGAAGAGGAAGCAGTAGCTAATATCATGGGTGATTTATTCCAGGACAAAAAGTTCTGGGATATGGTCAACGGCAAAGATAGATCACTTGGTGGTAAGCTAATTGATGCCTTCTTTAGGTTCCTAGATTCCCTGGGAGAAAAGATTAGTGGATCGACTAAGAAAAACTTTAACACTCGGTCTGCATTAGACAACATCGATGGCATCAGAAAAGGATTTGCTGAGGTAATTAGGGAGTCAAAGAACGCTAAAAGATTCAAGAAGTCACAGGGATACGCTGAAGCCTTTAATGAGGCAGATACGACCACACAAGCTCAACCAGAGCCTGCACCACAGCAAGAGACAGCGACGCAAATGAATCTATTTGCAGTGGATCCTAGAACAGAAGCTGAGTATCTAAGGTTAGCTAAGAAGCCAAAGAAGAACGAGAAGGCTCTACAAAAGTTAGTAGATAAGACAGCTAAGAAGGCAGGATATGAAATTCAAGCGTGGCATGGGGGTCACATGAATCCAAAAACATTTTCAGAGTTCAATCCAGATTTAATTGATTCAACCAATGATTTAGGAGCAGGATTTTATTTTTCTAGTTCAAAACAAGACGCTGAAGCGTATGACTACAATCTTGAATATGACAGTGATGGGAATCAGTTGAGTGTTGATGATTTAATGGCAGGAAAAGAAGGTAGTCCGACTGTTATACCAACTTTTCTTAAATTTAACAATCCTTATACTATTGGTAAAACTGCAAAACTTAAAAACAACAAACAAGTTGTTATAAAAGAAGAAGGACAAGAGTTTAGAGAAGCTGTCGAAAGAGCAGGATATGATGGAATTATAGATCGTCGTGTTGATACACGCTTTGCGGATGAAAATTACTTTCCACCAAAAGGAACTATTCACTATGTTGCATTTTATCCACAACAAATTAAGTCAGCAAAACCTGTAACAAGAGACGATCAAGGCAAAGTTATACCTTTATCTCAAAGATTTGGAGAATCATCTGACATAAGATTTGCCCTCGATCCTGACCAGGATGCCAGAGACGTAGCTGATGAAGAAGCTACACAACGACAGTTAGCTGAAGAACAAAGAAGAGAGGTAGAGGCAGAGGCTGGAATTAGAAGACCGATCAGGCTTGGAGAGTTTGGTAACGTCAGACAAAGGATTGGTGAATACGGAACGCAGGAGCCTGGACCTGGCAGCTTTGCCCTGGACCCGGAAGATAGCGAGTTCTACTCACCATTATACAAAGTCTTCCAGGACAAGTTCCCTGGTAAAGCATCAGAGGACCAAGCACGAGCTTTTTTCAAGCCAGGTAAAACACCAGGAGTGACGAAGGCAGAAGCTGATTACATGGGGATCAATGATTACCTAGACGACTACTTCGGCAATGGTAACAAGACCATAACGAAAGCAGAGCTTGATGAGTTTATAGAAAGCAGGCAATTCAAAATTGAAGTCAAAGAACACTTAAACCAATTTTCTGATTGGACGCAAAAGGGTGGCACTAACTACCGGGTACTTTTATTTAAGAGGAAAAAGAAAAAAGGAGAAGAGGCTATATTTAAAGGAAGTCATTTTGATGACGATACTCTTTTTCATGTCAGACTTAAAGATCGTGAAGGCCCAAATGGAGAAAGAATTTTATTTATTGAAGAGGTTCAAAGTGACTGGGCTGCTAAATATAACAGCGATGATAATTATAGACCAGATGGTAATGGTCTTCAGGAGGCACAACAGAGGGTAGCTAACTTTTTTAATGACATCGTAGATTACTTCAATAGTGACAATAAAAAGAACACTAAGAAACATATTGGTGAGATAAAAAAATATATAAATACTCTCAACAGTTTTAGAGATAAAATTATTACACTCAGACAAGAAACATCACAAAAAATCAGAGATAACAAGGATAAGATTATTGAGGAATATGCAAAGAACTTTAACGAATTTCCGGCAGCTTATCAATTCGAGGCAACTCCTGATGCTTTCCCTGATAAGGTAATAAGTAAACTCGATGAATATTTTGATGAGGTTAATGAACTGTATAATAACGCCACTGCTTTTGTTGATTTAACGCAGTCTTATTTGCAGAACAATCTTGATACAAAGGATGATAGTACAGATTCTGTATCAGCTTTAGCTTATCAGATAACTGGTGCTAACTATTTACCTAAATTTAATCAACAGTTAGGGTCTGCTGAAATTTCATTCACCAATAGCTTCAACTTATTGGGTGATGCGAACTCGCTGGAAGATGTAAAGTTTGTAGAAGATTTAAGCGAAAAACTATTTGAGGAATTTACTGTACCTGATCTGCCACAATTCATGGATGTAGAAGCAGCGGTAAATTGGCGCACTGGTTTACCTGATCTAGGCATAGCCAATGATTTTCTTGGTTATCAAAACGCTGTAAATAATTTAGAACTTGCAGAAGCTGAGGCACGAACTAATACAAAAGACATTGTCCCATATATGCCATGGGTAAAGACTTATATTGAGCCTGCGCTGAAGCACGTTATAAGACTTGGAATTAAAAATAATTATGATCAGATTGCCTGGGCGCAAGGATTCCAGCAGATACAGTTATACGAAAATACGTTCAGACAAAACGTCAAATCAATTTTTTGGGAGCTTAATGTAGAGAATACTAATTGGGATCAAGGAACAGCCTTTGCACCTGAAGGTTTTCCAAGACCACAAGACATACGTAATTTTGATGTTCTGATACAGTTCGAGCCTAAGAAAGACCCCGACAACTTGGAAGAGTATGGATTAGTTCCATTGCGTGGTAAAGGGGGTGATAAAGATACAACTCTTGATGAAGTGATTGGTAAGCAGATGGCTAACCAAATTAGATCACAGGTTGACCAGGGCATAGAAGATCAACTCAATCCAGAAGAATTTAATGGAACACTTGAAGAGGATGACATGAGCATTGGCGGTCATTTTCATAAAATGGTCTATGACTCAATGATTCCTACATTTCTCAAGAAATACCTAAAAAGGTTCAATGCGACTGTTGAGCGTAAGCCTACCATCATGGGAACCCTAGCGGTCATGGAGCCGGATATGGCCTCTAAAACACAAGCTGAGTTAGATAAATATCTAAAGAACAAAACCAAAATTCATGACAAGCTCAATGAAAGTATATATGAGGTAACCAAAAAGGCTGGCATACTTGAAAATAAGATAAGAGAGGGAAAACAATACCCGGTCCAGGAATTTTTCAACATTGGAAATTTGATGGCAGACATCGTGGATATGTATAGGAAAAACATTCCTAGTTATGTGAGACACTACCTCGGTGCAGACAAATCTGATCGGTGGAACTTGAGGGATATGTACGCTAATCTCGATGATGCATTCACAAATGTTGTCGCTGAAGATACATCTGTTTCTATTCAGGACTACATTCTTAATGTTAATTATCCTTTAAGTGAGTTTTTTAACATTTCTCCAAACAAAAAAACAGATCACATAAATGAATTATTGGAATTCAAAAAGCCAGGTGATCAAGTTGCAGGCGAAAGCCGAGATACTTTTTTTGGAAAGTTTGATCAATTATACACAAAGCAAGATGAACCAAGGGATTTTTCATTTTATGCTTTACCATATGACATTCAGATGGAATCTCAAGATAGGCAATCTCAAGATAGATATGGTGGTTCAGATGGCAGAAAAAAAGTTAAGGAATTGATTGCTGAAAAGGGGCCTGAAATTCTTCGTGATATTATAGATCATGTTGAAAGAATAAACTTTGGAAAACAGGGTCTAACAGATGCAACTAGTGCAGTGAGCCAAGTTGTTACTAAATTACTGGAAGAACAAAAGGATGGAGTAGTGTATCCACAAGCACCTACCATAACGCTTTCCCCTCAATTAAGGGAAGATGCATCATTGCAAGGTCCAGCTCCGATGTTTGCCCTGGATCCCGCTGAACAAAGACAACAGCTACAAAGTTTAGCTGGTCAACTCAACAGGGGTGAAATTTCAGCTTCTCAGTTTAGGAAAAAGCGTGATAACATCATGCCTATAGTTGCTGTAGGCGCACCGGATAAATTACCAAAAGCAGGAGAGCTAGAGGACGCATTACTTAATACTGAAACACCAGCTGGTAAAACACTTTGGGAAACAGCTGGAAAGCCAGAACGATTACAGGACTTAATTAATAGTGAAGAGAATTTAAGTGAAGGAGATTTAGTCCAGGGGCGTTTAGATATTAGTTTAGCTAAAGCAGCTAGAGCTAATAATATTCCTCTCACGATTGCCACCATTCATAAAGGATCACGTAATGCAATCAATCCAAAGGTAACGTCATATCAGCCATATCTGTACGTTACTGACCCAACATTCATAACACAAAGTTCCAAAGTATCGTCAATCGATATAGCTAAAGGAGCTAAGAAGGATGTGGCATTCGGAATGGTAGGCAAATATGCCAAACTCGATAGGTTACCAAGCAACTTGAATACCTGGACAGAGGTTGCCTTCAATCCTATGCAGAGTAGCGAGTTTCTGGATGTTACCACTAAGCGACCTGTTGTTGGTGGTAAATCAGGCTTACAGGTAGGCAATAGAATATACGTGGAGGATGCTCAGATTATGTCTGAGAAAGACTTCATGGCTATGTCCTATGATGACAATAATCAATTTACTGGCAAGTTTGCTCTTGATCCTGAGCAGGATGAAGCAACACCATTTTACTCTAATGTTATTAAGGCAATTGTAGATAAGTTTCCTAAGAAGGCATCATTGGACCAGGCGTTAGCATTTTTCAAACCTGGCAAAACACCAGGCGTTAAAAGAGCAGAGGTCGAATACATGGATCTGCCTGCACAAATTCAGAAACTTGCTGATGAGGGTAAGCCAATAACCAAAGAGGCTTTAGTAGATATAGCTGAAAAGAACCAATTTAAGATCGAGCTGGTAGAAAAAAAGAGCGGACAGCGATGGGGTAATTACACTCAAGACGGAGGTAAGAACTACAAGGTATTACTTTTCAAAAGAGTACCGAATAGCAAGGGAGATAACAACTACTATAAGCATGACTTTGTAGGCGGTCACTTTGATCCAGACACGGCATTCCATGTCCGCATAAAAGATCGTAAAGGACCAAATGGTGAGAAGATTCTTTTTATTGAAGAAATACAAAGTGATTGGTCAGGAGCTTACAAGTCTGAAGAAGACATTGATAATTCTTATGAGATTGGGCAACTGGAACAAGAAATTGAGAACGATCTGAAATTTTTTCAGAGTATATTTTTAGATAATAAAGACTCAATTGTAGAGCAGTTCACAACATTTAAGAAGCAGCTTAAGAGAATAGAAAAACAATTTAAGGTTGAGCGAAACAACCTCATGAACCAGCTGAAAAAAGCTGCTCCACAAATTGAAGCTGATTACGAAGCCTACGTCAAAAATTTTAAGGATCTTGGTATGCCCCTAAGTTTTCTTAATGATACTGGGGCTTATAGCGAACCTGTTCCATACAGAGCATTAGTAGAAAATAATGTACGTAGCGTATTTAATGTTTCCTTAGATATATTAGAGAGATTTGGGAATACGACAGTAGATGGGGTTTTAGCTCTGATTGACGGGATCAAGCCAGGCGAGATAACTGAAGAGATGAAGAGTGACATACGCTCACTGATGAGGGTAGCAGATGTTCATCGTGAAAAAGGCCCATTAAGGAGTCAGTTTTTTGGATTAGCCGATGAGTTTACGTTTGGCAATACAGACTTCGGACTCAAAGAAACACGACAACCTCCTCCAGGCAAAACAGGAACCAAGGCATGGAGAAGCAATAAGACTACAGAAGAAATATTTAACTATTTGTCCACATCGGCTTGGCTAGATAAAATCTACCAGAAGGCACAGATGACACGGACAACTCTTAAGGAAAGAGACGTTTATATCACTCGTAATAACCAGCCAGCCTTTTTAGATAAAGACGGTGATGATGGTACATATGGAGGCTTATCATCATACAGTTATGAACAAATCTATGAATTCAAACAGAAAGAACAAAAGATTGATTTATTAAGGGCAGAAGAACAAGGGTCTAGAGACAAACAGGTTGGGCATATGCCATATGTTGATGCCTATCATCAGCCTGCATTAAGGCACTTAGTTCGTTATGCAGTTTTAAATAATTATGACCAGATTGCCTGGACCACAGGTGATCAGCAGATAGATCTTTATGAGGAACAGTTTAGACAACACGTTAAATTTTTTACGTGGGAAAAAACTACTGACAAAAAATATGGAGCATCAGCTGATGTCATCAAGCTACAAGCAACAAACCATGAAAATGAAACGATTGATATTGGTGATATTCCTCTTCTTGGTAAGGCTAAACATCATCAGCGATCTGACTTTAGAAATTCAGGATTAGAAAAGTTTGTAGGTAAAAAATTAGCAAATCAAATTAGAGAAGAGTACAAGCAGCAAGAACAGCAGAAAAAACTAAATGTAAAGGGAACGATACAAGATGATGATTTAAGCATTGGCGGTCACTTCCATAAGCTTCTCTATGACACCATGATACCTTCATATTTGAAGAAGTATCTGGAAAAGTTCGGAGCTAAACTTGAATATAAACAAACAGAATTTAAACCACCTCTATTACCTCCAAAAGGAATAGCACAAGAAATTGCCGAACAACTTGAACAATATAATCCGATAAGATACGAGGAAGATTTAGATCGTAATGTTGACAAGGTTTATTCTGTTATAACTGACTTCCAGGATCGTGCTTTGCTCCACAGTTTGGGTGAGAAACTCATGTCAGATGACGAGTTTAACACTAACATGGACAATTTGATTGCAGCCTTGAGCAATGTAATGGGGTACTTGAGGCGAAATACTCCTGAGTTTCTCACATTTATGCATGGGTTCGGTCTGCGTTCTCCTGATAATACATCAGCTCGAAGACTGAGAATGAAATATCACGGTGAAACAAGTTTATATAGGGCTGGGGGTTGGACTTCACCAATATATAAAGACCACATTCAAGGTACGTCGATAGTTGCTCAATCAGATCACAGAAAGTTTTTAGCCAGGTTTGATTTGGCAGATCTTGGCAAATTTTTATTTTATGCTAAAACATGGTTAGGTGATGATTTTTTAGAAAGCAGGGGTACTAATGGGAGGTATTACAGGGTTCGTGAGTCATTGAAAATTTTATACCTAGAGGATGGCTATAAAAAGGCGGGCAATTATACATTCGGCCAAGAGTTTCTTAGAGATGCAGACAAAGTTCCTGAAAGAAAAAAACAATATGATGATTTAAAAACAGCTGTATTAGATCCTAGATCAAAATTTTTTGACAACGCCCTTCAGAGTATTGATGACTTTGAATTTACAGAATATAAAATTGATCACTCTCGTCTTATCCAGGGAATAAAAGACAAACAGCCACTTTTTTCTGACTTACCACAATTGCCTTTATCTCCAACTGTTGTGATTACCCCAGAGATGAGGCAATCATTGAAGAACCAACCTCCAGCGTATGCTTTAGACCCCATAGAAGGCAAGAAGCTCGCAGCAGTCAAAGGTTTGGACAACTTTACCCAGGCAATGGACCGTGCGCCAGAAGAGGCAATATTGGGAGCTTATCAGCACATTCCTGCAACGGAAGAGAATGAGCAAATGCTGGACAGTTTAGGTGACCGAGTTGAGCAAATTCTACAGCCTAAAACAGAAGAGAATTCTTACGCCAGGCAAGCCCAGTCAAATGCTGCCACATTCATTGGTGGTATGATCAAAGAAGGTCAGCCTAAAGAGCTGGTTAATGATCTAATTGATGAGAGAAGACGCTTAGAAAATTACCAGGGACATGAGGATTTACGTTCTGTCATCGAGGACATATCCTATGAAGATGCTGTTCTTAACAAGCCTACCGAATCTGACAGAACCAACCGACAGAACAATTTTATTAAGCTCTACAATAAGTATAAGAGCAAGCCACAATCATCTTACTACAAGGCAGCAACAAAAGCCCTGAAGAAAGACTTTGGAAGTGAGTGGAAGGATATAGCAGAAGGTAATGACATTCGTGTTATCCCCTCCTCTTTTGCCCTCGATCCTGACCAGGAGTTAATCGGTCCAGACAAACTTAGAAAAGTATCTAATCGTTATAAGGTCAAAAAAGGGAAGACACTGCCAACAGCTATTGTAGTTACACCTACACTGACTCCTCAAGAAGCCATCGATGCCAGTGGTGATATAGATTTTAATGGTCGTTACCGTGAGCAGGAAGCTTATGAGATAAACGCAGGTGAAGTTGCTCGGTTCCCTATCATGGGTAGAAATGGCAGAAAACTTGCAGGCCAGCTCAAGAGAACGAAAGATCCTGATAAGAGAGTATTTATTGCTGATGAGATTTACGAAACGCTCATCAAGAAGATGCAGAATAACTTGCGCTATCTGTATAACAAGATGGACAAGACTCTGCGTAAGAGGGCTAAGTTATGGTATGAGGGGGCAAACCGGATTGCCAGGGAGTTTTCTAACACCTATGGATTAACCCTGGAAAAGGCTGCTGCTATTATTGCAACCTTGTCACCACAGAAAGACTGGTTCCAGAATGTTTCCTTGGCCGGGCGTGTAATCGACGTAATGACTAACCAACAGGACACGAAAGTGACCCAGGAAATGGTGGATATATTGGTAGACATAGCAGGCAGAAAAACCAAGAGAGACGGTGAGTCTAAAGCTGCTCATGCAGCTCGCCTAGTGAAAGAGAAGAGGGAGATGAGGAAAAAACTCAAAGATCTGAATTATCTTGGCAAAAAACTCAAAGACTTAAAGAATGAACACGCTTCTTGGTTCGTTAGAGCCTATGATGAAGTAAATAACTCCAGGTCATTTCCTATTATCAGTCCTGAAGGAGATAGAGTTGGCATAAAAACCAAGAGAGACGGTACTCCATCTAAAGTGGGATGGGGATCCTATGGTGAAATATCTAGTGCTGTTGGAGCATTTAGGTCAACAACTCAATCAGAGTTTAGTTCAATGCTTGGAGATAAGCATAAGGTCAGAAACTTCTATGTTAACATCGTTGATCCAACCAATCCAAAAGCGATTACTATAGACACACACGCAGTTGCAGCAGCACTATTTTTACCACTTGCTGGAGCTTCCGAAGAAGTATCACAGAACTTCGGAACCAGGAAGGGAATATCCTCAGCTGGTAAAGTATTGCATGGGCATAAAGGCACATATGCAGCCTTCCACGAAGCCTATTTGAGAACAGCTAATGAGCTTGGAATATTACCTAGAGAATTACAGTCAATTACCTGGGAACAGGTACGAACATTTTTTACTGACACAAGAAAAGGAGTCAAAGGATTCCTAGACAAAGTTAGAGGAATATGGCAAAATAATGATGGAAATGAACGTTCAAGACAACAAGTTGAAAAAGCCACGAGGGAACTCAGTGTCACTGGAACAGGTCAAACGTATGGCCTCCCAGACTGGGCCATATCAGAGCGTAGCGAAGATGGTGTTGGAACACGCAATATCAGCGGGGTACAAAAGGATCAGTCAACAAAAGTGGATCGACGTAGTGTGGCCGGACGCACCGGAACTGGACGCAGAAAACGTGGACAATCTACTACCAGAGGAACTCAGGTAAACAAGTTTGCCCTGGAAGAAGAATTCCAGGCGAAAGACAAACAGAGGGAAGAGGCAGCTCAAAAGATTTTAGATGCTCCAAAAAGAGAAAAGGAGTTAGAGAAAGAGCAAAAGAGGATTGATCGCCAGGATCGTCGTGCAGCTCGTGGGTATTTTGTTCAAGGTAAGTTTGACTACATGGATTCACGTAGTGCGACTTACGATGGTAGTGGTCGTGCAGGAGAAGAAGCTAGAGAAGCTGGATACCATTTAGACCGCAGAAGAACAGCCGTTGAGGAATACTCTAAAGAAGTCACTAAAGAGATTAAAGGCAAGATGGGTAGTTCTATCTTTGGCTTCTTAACTAAGGGTATTAAGATGCGTAAGTTTGCAGCTGATCTGCATACCTATGCTGCCAGGATTAACGCTGTAGGCGTTGACCAAAATGGTGAGTATGTATTCCAGGGCTTTGATGCCAGGATGGGATACATCGACCAGGAGAAGGCCAAGAAGATGGGTCTAACTGAAGGATCTTACATTTCGAGAGACGGAGCTACATTACGAGTTGGCCCACTCAATGAAGAAATTAACGGTCACATCTTACTGCAAAGAATTACACCTAGTGAACAGAAGAGATTCTTTAACGAGTTTTTTGATAAGTATCCAGGTCTAGCAATCTTCCTGGAGAGATGGATTAACCCAGATCTTAAGAATGATCGATACATTGCCAGCAATGGCGAGCCAACACCAATATTTAACCGTCATGCATTAAAAGAAGTCTTTGCTGAGAATGAGTTTGGTGACCCAGGTTTTGTTGAGGGATACACACCTGACATTGCCAAGCTGACTATGATTGGTGGTATGTATTACAAGATGAAGTCACTTGCCTTGAGACAAGGTAAAAAGTTTGGCAGCATCGGACCATTTAAGAGTGGAGCCAGGAAGGTCAAAACTGGTGCAGCCAGGGAACAAGGTGCTGTCATGAACATCTTCCAGGGCTTTAACCAAAGAGCATATGAAGCCCACCAGGAGAAAGTTACCAGGGAACACGCATTCAAGATCCTCTCGGCAGCTTCTAAGCCTGTACCCGCTAACGGCCAGAAGCCTAGCGACCATGTCTATATTGGTAAGAAAGAGATTAACGATTTAATTAGAGGAGTTGTTGCCAACCTGTCACAAGACTCTAGAGGAGGTAAGGAGTTTAATGAGTTATTCCGGGAAGTCCTAAAAAACCCAGAAAATGAACAGAATCTCAAGACTATTTTATTGAACCAGGACAGTGATGACTTTTCTCCCCAGGAGCGAAAGATTATTAACTTCTTATTCGGTGAGGAGAATGCAATCCAGTTCATCGGCCAGGACCGCATGATGGATAATTTCAATTACAAGATGCTGACTCAAGGGATGGCATCGGGTTACCAGCCTGGTCCAGTCATGGATGGATTCCTCAAGGCAGTTGATGCTGTTATGGGTGAGTTGGTTACAGGATTACTGAGTGGCCTCGGTACTATCTGGTTCAACTGGTTAGCTCCCCAGGTGCAACAAGGTCACTTAGCTCTTCAACATACTGCTAGAGGTTTAGCAAATGCTGCAAGCACTGACAAAGAGAACCAGGAAGCAGCCAATGAGCATTTCAGGACAGCATATCACATTACTAAAGGTTTAATGCTTCGTCGCTTTACTAACTGGAGTGGTATTGATTGGTTCCTCAAGGCTGATGAAAAGACTGGCCTCAAGAACATTACCCAGGAAGATTATGATAAAGGATTTAAGCAGCTTTGGAGTGAAGGACAAAAAGGTAAAGCAATAAAAGTTCTATCTGACCGAAAGCGTTATTATAACCAATTCTTTGATAGGGATAGATTTAACAGAAACACCCTGGCCTCAGCATTTATTGATACGAGTATTAATGACTCCTTCATGAGGGATCTACTCAATTTAAGAGTAGGATCTGCAATATTGAAAGCTGTCCGCTTCCAGGAGATTGATGTAACGGCCAAGCAGAATATGGCCTATGCTGCCTACCGTGCAGCTGCCCAAAGAAGATCCAAGATCGAGGCTAATAAAGCCAGGGATCGAGGCGAAACATTTGATCGTCGTAAGTGGGAGAATGAATGGATTAAGACAGCAGATAAGACAGACCCAGATATTCATAAAGAAGCCATGGGTGCAGCTCTGTTGTTTGGATTTGATTACTCCAACGTGCCAACCTGGTTAGCTAGCCAGGATAGAAGATCCAAGACTTTCCAAAGATCATTCCTGACCTTCGGTAACTTCATGTATAACTACGCTAAGTTACTTGTTAAGAAAAGTGGTCCGGTTACAGCTTTTAAAGCAGCCAAGAACTATGCGAAGTATCTCAAGACAGGTAAAGTGGCTAGAGATGGTATAGGAGGCTCTGAGGTGCGTAATGGTGTTGCTGACACAGCTCTATGGGCCATGGCAGCTCTTATCTGGCGAGAACTTTCAGGAGGTGACGAAGAAGAGAGTGAAATAAGCCCAGGAACCGTAGGCACAAACCTTACCATAGAAGGTGAGATGCAGCCTAACTGGTGGACCCAAACAGGCGGTAAGTTCAACCTAGATGAATTACCAGATTGGATAGGCAATTCGATACGCTCATATCTACACGCATATGGAGCTGATGAAGGTGAAGGCATGGAGTTATGGATGAGGGGTAGATCAATCCCCTATGTTAACGCCCTGGCAGCTCAAGGCTTGTTTATGAACCAGTTATTTGGTGATAAGAAAGCCGACAAATGGGCAGTAGTCCAGGAGTCCTGGGAAATGGCAAATGAGTTCATACCATTTAGTCCGGTTACTCAAGTTATTGTCCCAACGCAGTACAACAAGAGTCAGAACTTAGCACAAAGAGCTACCAACCTGATTTATGATTCAGTATCCGCAAGGGTAGTCCCCTCCCCCTGGAGAAAACTCTGGACCAGGATGGCAGACCCTGTTTACAGAAGAAGATATGAAAGCAGCAGCATTCAATACAGCCCGGAGGATCCAACCAAGAAGGGCTACAACGTCGGCACACTACAACAAATCTATAATGAAGTATTGAGAACAACTCCTTACCTATCCAGGGGATTACCTGCAAATGGTAAAGTGAAGCAATACAAGGTAAGTGCTACCAATGCCAACGGTGATCCAACAACACTAGAGGATGTATTGATGGATCCGGCAGAAGCTGACATTCAGGTGGATCTTGCTAACCTTAAAGCTATGGGTCTTGACCTGTATAAAAACAGTGGATTTACAGTCAGAGATGACGGCAGTCGATACATTAATTACGTCGATCCAAATAAAGTTCGAGTAGTACCACCAGCAGTAACTTTGCTTGGTAACCTATCGAGAATTGATCCTAGAAAACCATTTGAGAGAATGCTTGGTGAGCTTGGTTATGATGAAAAGGAAATGACTAATATCTACAACACAAGCTACGATAGATTTATTGGTGCTGATATAAGTGAAGATATACAACAGCAGCCTAAGAAGGACAGAGCATTGCAGACTTGGCAAGAGCATAAGCACAGTATCGACTACGCCACCAAGGCTGACATGGTTAACCTGTCTGACCAAAGAATGGCGAAGAGAGTCCAGGAGAATGAGCAGATTACAGGGTTACCTAAAAATGCTCCAGCTAACTTCCTGGCTAAAGTTGCACGTAATCAACCCAGGGATCAATTTGCCAGAATGGTGGATGATGAGACATTTGAAGTAATTAATCTGAATCTACCAAAGAGCCTTAAGTTAATAAAGATTAACGACGGTCCTGACACTGATCCAGACAGCTACACAATTATCAATATCCGTGATTCTAAAGTATCAAAGAAAGCCAAGGAAAGAATATTCCAAAGTGCAGCTGATGACGCAGAAACAATTGAAAGAAAGCAAAGATTTAGGTTACCAGAGAAGATACAGAGAGGTCTTAAATTAGCTCCTTCTGACTCTCGATAATGCCTTCCATCTGCATCTTGTAGTACTTCTCAAAAGGATACTTGCTGGAATACTCAGAGTTTTCCCAACGTCTGTAAATAACATTACGCAATCGCTTTGATAGAGAGCCACCAGGGTGCTTATTTGCGCCTTCGTCAGAAGACATGGTTGCTTGTGGGTCCACGTTGTTCGGGGCTATTATAACCCGTGCAGTTGCTCCCTGTAGATCAACCAGGTCATGATACAATTCCCTGCTACACTCACGTTCTGTAGCTAACCTAATTGTTGCTGTAAAATCCTTGCGCCTGTTAATTCCATCAACAGTACATATAATATCGCAAGCCTTAACAGGCTGATCTTCTACCACTGTATCTTCTTCCATCCTTCAATATCGTGAATCTCACAAAGATCCATTATAGCATCCTTCTTAGTTTTTCCATAGCCACAAGGGTCGATTGAGTGCTTTGCCATGAATTTAACAATGTCCCTAGAACCATACCAGGCAATCCATTCTCCCTCGTCATTGGAAGCATGGATTTTGTTATTATTTATGAACGCCCTTGATGGGGTTTTTCCGTCGTGTGTCTTGGGGCTGAATTTTCCCATTGGTTACTCCAATCTAGTATTCTCTTAAATTTGTATTCGTTACTTTCTCCAAAGTGTATCTCAGTGAGAGTACCGAAAAGTTTTGGATCGTGCTTAACAATGTCTTCTGCTATTTGCTCAAGTGTTGTCTGCATATTTTTAAGTAGTCAGTAAAGTGTTCAACTCAGGATGTGTCTAACAAACCTGCTCCGTAGTTCTCCTACGATTGCTATTCTTTACCGACTATTTTCCTTAGTGATTAAAAGGGAATCTCATCCGCATTTTCGACCATCTTATTCGAGTATGTAACTTCTTTTGCCATTGGTCTTTCAGATTGAGAAGCCTGCGATCCTTGAAAGTTTTGTTGCTGTTCACCATCTCTATCCTGCTGTTGCGCTCCTGAAAAATCAGCATTGCCAACAAACGGCATCTTTGAGCCTGAATCCCTCTCCTCTTTTGTAGACTTCTGAACAATACCCCAAGTACCGAATTGAGACTTCGGTGTAGGAATTAAAACAAGGTCACAATAGGTTCCTTTTTTACCTTTAAAGAATCGATCCTTATCAAGTTTCGATACATCTACTTTTACGTTTATTTTTTCTGCCATGTATTTTTATTACTGTTGTTAAAAAAAGGGCAGCCAGGATTACCATGAACCTGACTGCCCTACCCCATTCATTAGGCTGCCTTATCAGCAACCTCAGAAATTTCTTTGTTCATCTGCCCTATCAAGTGCCAGAGCCGGAATGCGTCATCGCTCAAAGATTGACTCAATACCCCATTACGCCATTGCGTTAACCTCTCACGCTCGCTTGGACCTAGCTCAACTAGTGCCTTACCTTTTAAGGTTGAAGCCTTTTTCCATTCACCTAATGGGTACTTAGGAACATCTCGATCCTCCTTCGCATATTCCGAGTCGATATAAGGATCATCTATTCCTCGGCCCTGATAAACAGAAAGACCTACACCCATAAAGCTTGAAGCTTTGCTCATGAGATTGGTTTGAGCTTTTTTCCTGCCTTCAGCGAAATTACCCTTAAAAATTCGTGCATCTCCCACAGCGGGAACAGTACATTTTTGCCCTTTGTGATTATACCACAAATGACCCATGGCTGCTATGAATCCATCTTTTTCAATGTATTCATCAACATGAATTCCCCATCCCCATCCTTGCATACCTAACTCTTGTGTAAGGCGTTGAAGGATGTGATAGGCATCTATCACGGTCATTGTTCTACCGCCAAGTTTCAGTTCTTTATAAGCACTTGAGGGAAGCGGTTGAGCGAGCCTATGAAATAGCTCACGGTCAGTTAGTTCTTTTGAAGTCTCCATACGTCTGTTTTATACTTTTAAGTTAATATTACTAGTGTCGTGTCATTCTATTAAGGTTGACACATAATGCAACAAAAAAATTCTATCCGTTCAAAACAGGCATTTCGTCCTTTCTCATTGCACCCCTCTCAACAGCCTCTTCAAATCGAGCCATGACTATATTGTAAGTATCACCGTCACCATTCTTGGAACCTTGATCTTCAGCTTGTTTGTCCAGGCCAAATATCTTTGCCCTTCGGTTTAAAGCAGACAACAATTGCCCGGCAGCAGCGGAGTCTACTCTGACGTTTCCCTGGGCATCATTGTAAATTAAGTTTTCCCGGATTGTCTCAATTAGTTCGGCAGTAGCCTGAATTTGAAAAGCAACCTCATTGTCATGAAGTTTGGTTATTTCCTCAGCGCATAAAGCAGTAGCGTGTTGTAAATAACGACTCACCCTAGATGGATGAACCTTTAAAACTTCAGCGATTTGCTTACCAGTCTTACCTTCTGCATTAAGCTCAACGGCTTTCTGAATCTTTTGGTATAGAGTTAAAACTTTACTCTTTGATGATCCTTGTTTTTTTGAAGCAATGATTTGCTTTTTAACCCGCTTCCTAGCACCTTGGCCTTTATTTTTTGTCATCTTCTAAATAAGGTTCTGAACCCTGGGTTGCATAGAGTAACCAATTGTCATCTCCTAGTACCCGTGAGACTTCGCAGGTAGCTCCCAGTTCTAAGGCTCGCAGGCTTAATTTGAACCCCACACCTATCATTGCTGCTATGATAGCGCATTCCCGCATTTCCTTTCCCATGTGGAGTAAATCCTTTTTTCCCACTGACTCGTAAATTTCATCTCTCAATGAAGGGGCTATTTTTGAACCGATCATGTCTAAACGACTATCGGTAATAGGAACATCGGGCAGCGTTATTGAGAAGTCCTCTTCAATCTTTTTACTCATGTGACACACTACGCCACCAATAATGTGTCTACAAGTTGAACAAGTGAGTCAATGTTATCTTTAAATAACAATTTAAATGGTTCAGCAACACCTTGGTCAATCCAATATCGGGTTGCTGTCTCATGAGTTATCTTCTGATCAGCTAGATAGAACTGCGCCTCTAAGTTATTGAAACTGAGAATACGGCCGTCATCTAGCTCAACTATTTGGGAGTTTTGAGAACTAAGCATATGATAATGATTATCAATAAGCTACATCGAGTAAAGCAAGAAAGTGATAAATTATCGTAATTTAGTTGCACTATCCTTACCCGTTGAACACCATGAAGTAATGACTAATCTCTGCATTACAAAAAGTTAATAACTTACTTCAGTATCGAAACGTATTCAACATTTTTCCATAAATGAGTCATGTTAAACTAATATTTGTGTCAGTATGATATATAAGCGACATTTGCGCCATGAAGGCATCTGCGCTCGCATTTTCAAACGATAATGAAAAAGCTATTTTCTTAAAAAACATGGCTGAACATTGTGTTAATAATTTCACTAATCTCAAAGGGAAATTAAAACCTACCATTGACCGGATGGATAAATATTCTGCTGAGTTAGATGGTGATTTTTCACATCGTGTCAGCGGTAAAGCTACAAACTTAGACGTTAGAGGCGCTATCAATGAAAAAGTCTTTGAGCGTAGTAATTTTAGTTTATCAGTTACCCGTGGTCAGGTGAGGTATATTGTGAGTAAAACATTTGATGAGATGTTTGGTTCAAGACCATTTTTGGCTGTAAAGCCAGTTGGTTTAGGTGATAAAGAAAAAGCCAGGGATTTGCAAAAGTTTTGCGAACACAAGTTTAATGATTCACATTCCAACCTGGAACCAGCAATTAAAGATGCTACTCTATCAGCATGGGGTATGGGGTATGGTATTCTTAAAACTTCTTATCTAAGAAAGATAGAAGAGTATGATAAGGTTATCGATGTTCTTTTAGATGATGAAGGTCAACCTATTGTAGGCAAGTCAGGAAAACCAATAACTACAAACTCAGAAAATTATTTTGATGACAAGAAAGATGGTTACATTTTTGAAGACGATCCACTTCAGCGATCAATAAAAAAACCAAACTTTTCCGATATTACTGATTCAGATTATTCAGTTAAGTATAACGGACCAGAATTAGCTTGTGTCTCCTATAAAGACTTTGTCGCTGACCCTGATGCACCTCGGCTAGAGGATTGTGATTTTATAGCGCACCACCAAGCATGGACTGTTGGTGAACTTAAGAATGAATTTGGTTTAGGAATGATTGATCCAGACAAATATGATCAAATTCTTGATAGTGCTGGCCTTAACACAACGCCAAGTGTTGTAGACGCAGAGGATCCATTTTCTGATGGTAACACAAACTTCAGTTCCTGGGGTAAACGTAAAAACGCTAACTTTATAAATTGCGCTGAATGTTATTTTAATTATGAACGACCAGGTGAAACAGATGACGATGGCAATTATACACCAGGCAATGTCGTTAAAATGTACGCTCTTGTAGCAATTGAAACATCCGAAATTATTTGGGCTGACTACTTAGGTAATATTACCCCTAAAGCAGAGTTACCTTTTAGTGTTGTCACTTGCGATAAAAAAAGAAACAGTTGGATTGGAGCAGGATTCCTCGAACGATTTGACCAGGAGCAACAATTTATTGATGAGTGTTTTAATCAAATTAAAATAAGAAACGATTACGCTGCTAACCCGATTGTAGTCATAGACAGAAAAGCATTCCAGGACGGAGAAACAGGTAAAGCATTTCAGTGGGGACCAGGACTACACAAAGAACTTAAAGGTAATGCAGTGGCTTCAGAAGCCATTCAGGTAATGTCATTACCTAACCTAGAGAATGAAACACGTTCAATGATGGACACAGTCATTCAAATGGTTACTATGGACTCAGGAGTATCAGGAGCAGCCCAGGGAGACTTTGGTGCATTGCCTCAAATGAATACAGCGACTGGTGTTAAGCAAGTTCTTGGACACGGTTCTATCTTGAATAAGATGAGCATTAGAGAGGTCCAGAGAGGAGTAGAAACAGCAATACAAAATCTTACTAAACTAATGATTCACTCAATGGACCCGGTTGAGACAATTAGGTTCTTTGAAGGTGATAATGAAATAGAGTCTATTATCGAACGAGACGACTTTTACCAACTTGATTTGGATGTGAGATTAACGCTAACCAAGTTTCACCAGGACGAAGAAGAAAATCGACTGATGAGAGTTATGATTACAGTAGAGCGTTACCTGGCGTTGCCAATCTATTCGATGGAAAGAGCTAGACCATTATTTGTTGATCAATTAAAAATCCTTGGAATTGAAGATGCAGAAGAGGTATTACCATTAGCTCAGGAAGTAGCAATGGCAATGGCTCCTCCAGAAGCTCAACCAACTGATCAGGAACTTAACCAGGTAGAACCTGACTTGCCTGTAAATATTGCTGAAGAAGCAGAAGATGAAGCCGTAGAATTAATTGAAGAAACAGATACTGATACAGAGATATAATGGCTATTACAGCTGGGGAAGCAGAAAGGGCTGATCATCAGAGGGCGCACGTTCTGGGGTTAGCAGAAAGTAAAGGATACGAATGTGTTACTGACGTTTTAAACACCATGATAGAGCGTGAAAGAGAAAGAGTAGAAGCATTAACACTGGATGAAAAAGAAAATTTAATATCCAGGGCGAGACTTAGCGCACTTTTAGAAGTAGCAAGAATACCCGCAGATGTAGTTGAAAACTCTGACAAGGTTTTATCACAATGGGAAAAACGCTTTGATTAGTGTGTCTATGTTGAAAGGTTGATAACAAGTGAAAAAAGGTTTACGTTTCCCCAAGAAGAACAAAGGAAGGATCAAAATCTTTCCCAACCTGAAAAACAAATTTATGAACATTTTATTGAACTGGGCAAGAACTAAACTCTTTGAGTTTATTGCAAGCTGGAAGACCAGCCTCGTAGGGGTAGCAATGTTGCTAGAAGCATCAGGTGGCTTACTAAGCTCAGTATTAGACTCAACAACACCATTAGAGGTCGAAAGCCTTCAAGGACGCTGGGAGCTAGTTATAGGAGCAATAGGACTAATTATGGCGAGGGATAATACAACTCCATCTGAGAAGGTGGCTTCAGCCAAAAATAAATAATGAAATATATACTATTAGCAATCGCAATTATTGGACTGTCATCCTGTACATTTAATAAAGTACCCGTGGATTCCGTTGGTCTTATGTCAGGCGACAGAAATGTCATGGGTCTAGAAGTAGGACTTCTCGATTATAAAGTTGGCGCAGGAGTCTGGGTCAACAAGTAAACAGATCACCCCGTATTCCCTCGTGTTCCGTTTCCTAAAGAAGCTGGTTGAAAAACTACGCAGAAAATCCAAGCCTAAGACTAAGGCAACTAAAGCCAACCCTAGGCGAAGATGGACTTTTGATGCTCGCACCAAAAAGAACCTAGCAACCTTAAGGGACAGAGTCCGTCCCGCATTCACTGAGCTAAGTGAGATAGCGATGGAGATGGGTGAAAAGTATGGCATCGAAGTAAAAATGATTTGTGGCTATCGAAGCCTAGAGAAACAAAAAGAGTTATATGCCAAAGGTCGCTTTGGTGATAAAGGATCGAAAGTCACGACAGTTAAGGTGAGTCGCCATTGCTTTGGCATCGCCGCTGATTTTGGTTGCTTCTCGAAGGGTCGTTACCTTGATGCCACCAACTCAGCTTTATCCTCAAAGATCTATGCTGAAATGTTTAAGATTGCCCAGAAAAGGAATTTACCTTTGATACACGGAGGACAATGGAGGTCTTTCCCTGACCCTCCACACTTTGAGTACAAAACTAAATTCAGTATCAAGCAAATGGCAGCTCGATCTAAAAAAGGTCAAAGCGTCGTCTAATGCCTAACGATCCCCCACTCATGGAAGCCATTGTTGGACTGATAGCGGGTCTAGGAGCTTACTTGTCGTGGAAGGCTAAAGGTGAAGCCAGTAAAGCAAACAAAGAAGCCTCACAAGCCAATAAGGCTGTTAACGGCAACCCAGATGGAAGCCCAAGATTATATGAGATGGTAGGGACAATTAAAGAGAGGCAACGAGGGATAGATGAAAAGATAGAAGATTTAAAAGACACACAAAAAACACAAGCCCACACTCTACAAAGTCACAGCGAAAAGCTAAGACATTTATGCGATGATAAGGAGGGTAGCTAGATGGCTTGGCAAACTTTTATTTGTAGTGCAGATACTCACGGTGACTTGATCGACCGTAAGGGTAAGAACAGTTATCAGAGTTACATTCTCCAGTGGATTAAAGATCACAAACCGAGGTGGAGATTTATGCTGGGTGATTTTATTGATGCCAAAGCGATTCGAGCTGGCGCAAATGCCGAAGATCGAAGTAGCTCAATGAGAGAAGACTGTAAGGCAGCAATAGGGTTCCTCCGTGCCTTTCAACCACACAAGCTAACACTTGGCAATCACGATCACAGGCTATGGTTATTAGCAAGATCAGAGCGTGAAGGCTTAGATGTTGATTATGCTAGGCAACTCGCCAAGCAATTTGAGAACGAGTTTGATGCCATGAAGACTGAGTGGGTAGAGTATGACATCAGAAAAGGCTGGATAGAGATAGCTCCTAAAGGCACTCACACAGGACGCAAGCTTATTAGCCACGGATACTTTTCAAACATTGCACCAGCCAGAGCAATGACCCAAGCCGCAGGAGCATCAACGCTATCAGGTCACACTCATGCTTTTGATTACTGGAGACAAAATAATTTATCTGGTGATGAAAGTTATGTGTCTGGATGTGGTTGTCAGATTGCTCAGGAGTACAACAGAACACACGCCCGAAGACTAAAGCACGAGCATTCATTTTTGGCAGGCTCACTCAACGATAAGACAGGAGCATGGGTGGTTTACAGAATATTAAAAGACGAAGAAACAAACACATGGCTAGATCCAAAAAGACTTTAGAAGATATACTAGATACTGCTGACAGCCTTCTTGAAGCTTTACAAGAGGAACAAGACCCCCAGCCAGAGGGTACAGTCACACCTCGTCAGTATGCAGAGCATAAAAAGCAAACCATGTCTTCCGCAGGTGAAAAACTTCTACGCCTACACAGGGCAGGAAAGATGGACAGAAGAAAATGGAGAAACACGCACATCTACTGGGAGCTATGAAAGACAAACTTCCACCGATCCGCCACGTTATTATTCTTGGGCAACTCTACAGGATAGAGATGACACAAGATGTAAGTGATGAAGAGCTAGGCAGATGTGAAACGACACATCAGAAACTAATGATAAACGAACGTCAGGGAGCCTGCTCAATGAGAGACACTGTTCTGCATGAGATAAGTCACGCTCTATTTTATCTAATGAATTTAAAAGACGACTGTTCTGAAGAGGATTTTGTTAGCAGATTTTCAACAGGACTACGGTCAGTGATGATTGAAAACAAAGACTTAAGTAAATGGATATTCACTTCACCATATCAAGACGATGAAAACTAGGATTCACATCAATCAGCACAAGATTAGAAACAATGTTAAGAGCGGGAAGAAAGAGCCAGTAATAACTGTCAAGACTTACAAAACAAACGTGTACTGTCACTCAGTAAAAATCACTGAACCGTGTACCGTTTTCTACTCACCTGACAAACCTCTTTCATGTGGGGCTAGAGTTTGGATTGAAACTGAAGGTGAGGTTATCTGCGATAAATCATAATTATGACAAATAAAACACTAGCAACAACAAACGCACTCATCATTATGTTTCCAATGTTCTTGGGAATATGTGAGGAGTTAACAGGTAAACCAATAGCTAACCCATTACTCGTGGGGGTCGCAGGGTTGTTCATGATCATCTTTGGATTCTGGACTTGCCTAAGACTCTATAAGCAACCTGACCAGTAAAATAAAAAGGGGTTCCCCAGACCCCAAAAAAAAGAGAGGCGCTAACCTCTCTCCGTGAATGACAATTAATCTTCGTCACAAGAACCATAAATATCTATGGGTTCATCATCATAAGGATTTTCCTCATCGATTAACATACACACCTCCTTTCTAAGCTACGAGTTTGAATTCTTCACCGTTCATTGGCAGATCCATCTGCCTGAGCCTTTTAAACTCTTGTTCTTGTATTAAGTGAGCCTGCTGTTCCTTTGCCATCTTAGCGTCAATGATTGGATTGACTAAGTCTTGCCTAAGCCAGCGGTAGATTCTTTGGAAGCCGTCACCGTGAGGTTTTCTCCATACAGATCTTTTGATTCTGTGATCAGCCTGCATGATACGGTACTGGACATGATGAGCGACCTCATGGGCTACTGTTATTAAAAGACGATCATCAACGTCTGTTACTTGCCTGTCACCGTAAACAGGATTATTTGCGAAGGCTGCATATTCTTCTTCAATGCCAGCTCCGTTTCTGTGCTGCCAATAATTTAGATTAATTTGAATTTGGCAAAGCCCACCATAAGTAGCACCCTCAAAGTTTTTATTTACAACCCTTGTTACCTTAACGGCATAATCAACATCACTGCGAGTAATGTTTAGAGGGTAATCTTTTTTCTTTAAAAGGTTCATGCACTTACGAACCCAGCTCTTGATTTTTCTTCTATCTTTTGGAGTAACTTTATTCATTTGAGTAATTTGATTGTGACACATACTGACACATGGGTCAATCTTTTATTGTAGACTGCTATGTATGTTATATGACTATTGAGTTATATTGAAGTTATGCCGCCCGCTTAACCCAGCTAGGAGGATTCTTACCGAACCAGCCGACCTTATTGATCTGTGCCTTGGTTGGTTTATTCTTAAGGACACGGTTCCTCTTTAAAGACTCCGTGAACATTGCTTCAGGCATATAAGCCCATGGTTGTTTAGTTGAAGCAGACACTTCGCCTGCTGGTGTGTAGTGGGTTATTCTGTAAGCCTTCCTACGCTTAATTAGTCGTGCCTTCCAGAACAATCCTGTCTTGTTATTTTTAAGATAAGTTATGTTCTTCATGGGGGTAATATACCAAACTCATTTTTAGAGCTTGTTAGGAATCACCCGATTTGGAGAGAAATAAAAAAATAGAAACTGCTATAACAGTCTTAAAAAAAAGTAGGAAAAAAATTTGACGCTGTTTTGAACTTTTCTAACTCTGTTAGTTTTTTCTTCCAAAATTACCTAACCACCATGCAGGCTTGGAATAACTTCTGTTAGTCTCTTTGTCGTAGATAGCAGTTCTTCTTTGACCTAATTCACCAAGAAGTGTTTTGTAATAACTTTTATGTTTAGGGTGCTTAAGTATTTGATTCCTTTTACCAAACTTATTAGGTAGATTATAAACGCTTGCGCCATGTGTTAACCAATTGCCTGCTCCTGATCTAGCTTCAGGATGCCAGACCCAAGCATCCCACGCATCACCTACTGCTACAGTTTCACCTGCTCCCCTGCCCCGTCTCCTAGGTTTTGATTTAGGATCTAGTGGGAACTCTCTTCTCGCTTTCTCACCTAACTCTGTATCATAACTGGACGATTCAGACAGAGGCTTGGTAGGATCAAATGGTCTAATCTTCTTTTTAAATTTGTGGCTCATTGCTTCTTATTCCATTAGAAACAGCAAAGAATCTACAGATTAATATGCAGAATAGAATATAAAACATAGATCCAATAAGTATTAACATTTCCATCTCCTTAATGCCTTAGCTTTGCGAGTAGGTCTGCCTTTTGAATCTTTCATCGGACCTTTAACCCCACTCATCCTTGCACAGAAACTTCTTTTTCTTGCACCACCTTGTGGCTGTGGAGCCTTTAAGTTAGAACCAGTCTTACGGTTATAGTAGTCGCGACCCTTCTTGGTAAGCCCTCCCTTATCAGACTTATGTTCTTTGCGTAAAGATACACCTTTCCTCTTTTTATAAGGAGGATGCATTCTGGACTTATAACTCATTAGCCTTGGGGAACTTTTCCTGGTCCACCGAAGATTGCTGGCTTCTTCTGATACTTTTTCTTATTTCGTTTAATACCAAAAACTTTATTAACTCTCTTCCGCTCTTCCTTCTCTTTCTTTTTCTTATCCTTTTCTAGCAGAACATCTGTTAAACTTTTACCTTTCCTCATAGCCTTGTTTTCTTTCCTGAAGGCTTTCCCATCTTTCTTAAAAGCTTTGCTGGAGGAGTATTCTCCTGCACTTGCTTTCGCTTCTTTTGCCCAATCATATTCACCCCCACCACGATGAGGTGGCTCCTCTGTCATCCCCTCATACGGATCAGGTCTTTTTGATTCTAAGCCTTTAGGATTATTTCTACCCAAATATCCATACCTTGGCAAATTATCAGTGTACCCGTAGCTGTACTTTTTAAGAGACTCAGGTGGTCCCACTAAATCTTTAAATTTCTTTTTCTTTTTAGTATCCATAACTATGATCTTTTTTCTTTTTGATTACCGTAAAACTTACCCATGTCTATTTGCTTGCGACCTGTTTCCTTACGAATCTTATTTTGTTTGGCTCCAAACTTTCCTAAAGTAGTATTTGTGCCTAAAGGTTTTTTACTCTGCCTTTCTTTACGAGCTTTCATTTGCGCCTCATAACGCTTTTGCGCTTCAGTCTTTGCCTTCTTTTTGGCAACTGGTTTTTTCCTAGCAACAGTTTTTTTCTTAGTAGTTTGTTTAGGGTTATTAGTTCCCCCTGCCCCGTAACGAGGTGTACCATCCTGATTACGAACTGGAAGGCTTTCCTCCATAAGTTGTCCCCTCCGTGTATCAATTCTCTTGAAAGTCGCCCTAAGTTGTCTTTGAGGCTCAGGTGGTCCCATTAAGTCTTTAAATTTATCTTTCTTGTCCATAATTAATAAGGTCTAATTGTGCTTTTGAATTTATTGCCCCTACGTCTGCGAGGTCTTTTCTTTGCGGTTTTTTCTGAATTAATAAAATCCTGATCTGAAGGCGCACCTTTCTCCCCTTTTTTCCTCATGCGCTCACCTCGCTTACGCTTGGCATGAATGTTTGCATATAGACCTTTTTTCATAATAAAATCAGATCCCTAGTGTCTATGATAGAAGATAGACTCAATTATAGTCACTCTCAACTTTTTGTGTGTTTTTCTTATTCTCATATAAATCCCCGTCATTTTGCAATTCACAAGCTAAAGCAGCTGCAATTACATCATCATCATGATTGCCTGGAGAAGCTTCAGGTTTGCCTGTTTTGTTCCTTACAAAAGTCTGCAACTGAGAAGCTACTTGTGTACAAGGGATAACAATACCCTCTTCTTTAGCCCTGATAGCATCAGCTAAAGCACTTATAATAATTTCACGACTCTTTTGATCAGTCGACCAACCAATCTTTCTTAGTGTTTTTCCTGAAACAGAATCATATATTCTTCTTCTCCAAAGCCTAACACCCGCATTTTTTAATGGAGTTACCCAAGCAAGCCCACTGTTATTTATCTCAAGGACAACAATACACCCGCCAGCCCATTGACTAAGTAGAGCGGTTTTAACACAACCAGGCGTGGGATCATCCTGGTTATCTGGCATTGTTCTGGCAATTAATTTTAAGGGGTGCATCACTCCTTGCTTATCTTTATGTGGGCATCTCCATAGAAGAACTGAGTTGCGATCCTGTTTACTAGTTCCTGAGCTTACTTCTTTACCAATCATCGAGTCTACCGTGATCAGATAACGCTTACCAGGCTCCGGTTGCTCATCCCATATTTGAAACTCAGCCTCTGCTTTCGGGCATTCTTCAAATTGGACTTTCTTATTCTTTTTTAGCAGGCGACCATTTTTTCTCTTTGGTGAAGCTAATCTAACATTACTTGATATATGAATAAGCCCTTCCATGTCGAACCTGGGAGAACCGGAAACGAGAAAGCATCTTTCTTCACTTTCCAGGAACTCTTGTTGAAATATTTCTTCTGAACCACCGAGCTTGCTATCGATAGTTACACGCCTCCATTTTAGTCTTTCTGCTGTAATTTTATCACCTTGTTCTGCAATAACTCTTTTTTCCTCCATGCTCAATGAGGATAGAATGTCGTCGTATTCTGTCTGGCTATGAATCTTCATTTCATACTCAGGAACGTCATACCATCCTGTCACAATCTTCACCATCCCATTTCCACGTTTACCGTCTTGCCACTCTTCCAGGGTAACAGCACCTTCCTGGGATCCCTCGCTCGAAGCATCTGGGTCCCCAGTAATTAACCTGGAAAAATAATTAACCCCGTCTGGTGTAGATTCATCCACTCCGAAAGTTTCAGGAGCATCGGCTAGACCAGCTTTGAGTTGAGGCATGATAACACTTGCATCTTTAGCAGCTCCTTGTTTTCCAAACTTGGCTGTCTCGCTACTTCCCACAATGGTCCAGGTTCCACCAACACCAGGGGCTTTTGATTCAGCGGATGATGTATAACGAACGGACCTATTGTCTGATTCTGCTCTGCGGTCATAAAGATCAAATTCATTGCCCCAGGGAAAAGGATCAAACTCGGCATAGGTTTGTAACATATTGCGGTGGTAGGCATTAGTCGCATTTGTGTCAGTTACCCATATTGCCCTGGTTAACCTAGTTCTCATCCACCAATAGATAATCCAGTTAAGCGCAGTGGAAGACCCTGCTTGCCTCGGTTTTAATACAAGCAGTCGTAAAGGCTGACCAGCAATTAAAAAATGTTCTACCGCTTCGAATATTTGTTTCTGTAAATGGGTGGGTGTTGGCGAAATAATATTACCCTGCTTATCGATAATCTTTGCCAGGCCAATAAACGCTTTTTTAACATCATGATGTATGAAGTCAGCTTTACCCTTGTCTGTTATGACTTTTGTCTCTGTTTCAGTGCTTATAATACCCATAGTGTGTCATAAAATAAAGGTTGTGTCTTTATTTGCACGAGTTTATTTTTAACGTATGTTAACAAATGACTCAGCGGGAGCTGAACAAAGCAGTGACTCTGCGGGAGCAGAAGTCGGAACAGATTTAGACATTCAGGTTAACGAGGACGGATCAGTTGATCTTTATGATGCGGGAGCATCTGAAGAGGCTGTAGCTAACTCGGAACAATCTGATGAGAACGGTGAATTAGATGCTCGCACTCAGGGCATACTAGATTCCGGTAGAACACGGATCAAAAATCTACCTGAAGCCGATAGGCTTGTCGTCGCTTACGCATCAGCGCATAATATTAGTTTATCAGAAGCGCAGACGCAGTTAGGTGGCAACCAGCAGCAGGCTCAGGAGGATTATGTCCTCGATACTCCTACTTTCCAAGCAGAGGAAATGCTTGGGGGTATTAATACGCAAATTTCTGATATTGATAAACAGATTGGAGAATTGCGAGCCGAAGGTGAGCTTGAGCAAGCAGACGCTTTACTGCAACAGCGTTTCGATTTGCAAGAGCAAAAGATCAACGCTCAGATGGACATTCGTGAAGCCCAACAAACTGCCACGGCTGAAGAACAGCAACAGTTTACAAGTAGTTGGGACAATGCAGCTGACAAGGCATTGGATCTTTACCCGGATTTAGAGGACGAGAATAGTGAATTATTTATTTCAGTACAAAATAAATATGATGCGCTTAAAGCCAGTAATGACCCTTCTCTACAAAATGCCGATTGGCCTTTCCAGGCAGCAGCGGTGGCAGCAGCCGAACTTGGTTTAACAAGTTCTAAGGCCCAGCCCGTTCAACCTGATAGTCCGTTCGGCAATCGTCGTCGTCCTACTAACGCTACTCCTACGAGTGGTAGCCGAACTGCAAGCGGTGCTACTCCATTAGGAATGCCGGGGACGGTTGACCTTTCCAATATGTCTGCTGACCAAGGCCAAGAACTTCTTAAAAAGATTGGTCGAGGTTTGTACGATAAATAATCACAGCCATAGCATTGACTCAGTCATTGTCTAAGGCTGCAACACAAACAAAAAAATAAATAAATAAACAAATAAGACAATGGCTGATATTAGTCCAACTAACACAACAAATACATTTGCTGATGTAGCAAATGCTAGAGCGAAGGTCTGGAAGGAAACTTTCAAGAAATTCGCATCCACGGCTGACGTTCTTTCTCCTCTTGAGGGGCCAGAAGGATCGGGAGCTTCTATTGCTGTCCGCAACGACATTAAAGGTCGTCGTGGTGATCGTATCGAATTTACTGCCTCTTCGGAGCTTGGTGAGTTTGGTGTACTTGGTGAAAACACACTTAAAGGTAACGAAGAAGACCTTAAGTTCTCAGGCACAACTTGTGTCTTGGAATTCAAGCGTCACGCTACTGCTATTACACAGAGCCTTAAGAAGAAAATGGCTGGAGGTCACACTCTTGAGTCATTGGCTGCTGAAGTTCTTGGTAACCACTTTGGTCAGTGGAAGCAGAGAGATGCTCTTCGTAGACTAATTGATGGAGTGCTTGGAACAGGTTCTGGAGCAACTGCAATAACTGCTGCTGTACCCGATGGAGGTATAATTGGAACTGACAAGGCAAGCATCAACGCTTTGACTGGTAGTGATACCTTGGGAGCAGACAGTTTCCTAGATCTTAATAACGCAGCTTCATGGTTAGGTGTAGACCCTGCAAGAATTAGCCGTAATGGTTATCCTTCAAGTCAGGACACTCATCACCACTGCTTACTTGCAGACAACCAGATGCTTAAGCCTTTATTCAAGTCAGGTGATTTTAAAAATTCTTTGCAACACGCTGAGGCGAGAGGAGCTACAAACCCTCTCTTCACTGGTGAGATGAAAGAGTATGATGGAACTAAGATTCTAAATCTTAGATCTGCTTATGGTGACTTGAATGGACCGATTGGTTCACCATTGACACCAGCTGCAAGAGTTAAGGCGGTAGCATCAATAGGTACTTCTGGAACCATCAACTTACACTTGTGCGGTAAGCAAGGTAACAGAACAACTACTGCTGGTGCATTAGCTAGTGGTGCATCTGAAGATCCAAATTACTTCATTGACTTCCCAGGATATGATTACCAGTACACTGCGGATCAATCTGCTTCAGCTAACACTAACACCTACTATGTTGCCGTCTACAATCCAGATGGAACAGGTTTGGTGTTGTCTTATGATTCTGGAGGAAACAAAGGTCACTCAATCGACATCAAGGCTAGAATAGCTTCATTGAATCCAGCCGGAGTAACTGGCACATCTGCAGCTACTATCGCAGATGGTGCGCTTGTATACCCATGTAACGAAACTGGTAAGGTTTATGGTTACTCTATTCTCATGGGGGCTGACGCTGTCATCCGTGCATACGGAGAGAATATGACCATGGTAGATGACAAAGATGACTATGGCTTCAGCCATGGTATCGGATACCAGGCAATGTTCGGTGATGCCGTTTGGAAGGATCGTAATGATAGAGTACGTAACTACGTTCTCGGTATTTACACCTACACTCCAATCGGAGCTAAGTAACAATAATTCCCTAGTGCCAATGGTGGGGGTGGTCTTCGGGCTGCCCCTGCCTCGGCACTATTGGGAGATACAAAAAGAAAGGCACTAGAGAATGACCACAAAAAAAAGCACTAAGAAAATCGCCCAAACAAAAGTTGTTTCTGTTGGCGAACAAAGGGATAAAAATTTAGAAGTCGCAAAGATTATTGTTGCGGTACAACATTTCGATAGCGGAGTTGCTAAATGGAATGGAGTTAATGGGAAAACGTATTATTTTACAAGAGATAAAACACTTGGAAAACATATTTTAGAGTTTGATTCTATCGAGGAATACGAAGCTGAAAGGGAAAACCTCATTCACAACAAAGCCGGAGTCATGATGGGATATTGTGGATTCCAGATCATGATTGTGACAGTCGCTCAACTTGAGGAAATTGAGAAGAAGCGCAGAGAGCATCAGAAGAATTTAAAACTTAAACAAGAAGCGTTGGCTGAAGCTCAACAGATAGTTGAGGAAGAAGTTAACGAAGCTGAAAAGCAGTTAGAGGAAGCTCGTGAGAAACTTGGGGCAGTACAATTAAAATCAACAAGCCTTAATATCGGATGAC
>Ga0209337_1000180_pt1 | contig 50891 bp, 56 predicted proteins | sample LinPmetageLP53_FD_184044 | JGI IMG/M metagenome (GOLD analysis project Ga0209337, IMG submission 184044) | Marine viral communities from the Pacific Ocean - LP-53 (SPAdes) (version 2) | ecosystem: Environmental > Aquatic > Marine > Oceanic | place: Pacific Ocean | collected 2010-02-08
TCAAAGAGATACTGCTGCTGAGCAAGCTTCTAAAGCTTCTACAGTTGAGGCCGTTATTTCAGATGGCGCTTTTGTTTCAGACGTTGAAGGTGTTGGAGGTCAAGTATCAGAAACCCCTGATGCTGAAGCAAAAACAAGAGAAGCTATTACAGGTACAGCCCCTACAGCAGAGGAAGCTCAGATCGTTAATACATTAGGTTTTGAAGCTGCTCAACGAAGTGCTGTACAAGGGACCGCAAGATCGGCGGCAGCTGCTTCTATGCTTGCTCAAACAGGAGATATACCAGGAGATATTGCAGCGGCGATTGTAGAAGACCCTGCAACAATGGAAGCTCAGATAGCCAGTGAAGATGTGACAGTTCAAGCAGCTGTAGCCGCACTACCTGCTGAAGCTTTGATGTCTGCTCAAATGGAAGCTTTAGTAGGAGGATTAGAATCAGGAGAAATACCAGCGTGGGCTAGACCAGCCGTAGCTGCTGTAACTCAAAGCATGGCTGAACGAGGCTTAGATGTTTCTACAGTCGCAAGAGACTCTTTATTTAATTCTATTATCCAAAGTGCTTTACCTATTGCTCAGAATAATGCACAGGCGTTACAAGCTAGAGCAGCACAGAACCTCTCAAATCAACAACAGGCTAACTTAACAGAAGCTACTCAAGAGCAGCAGCTTCGTATGCAGAACTTAGCTAACAGGCAAGACGCTGCTAGTCAAACTGCACAGATGGCTCAACAGATGGGAGTGCAACAAGGCCAGTTTAGACAAGAGGCTGTTTTAACTACGGCGCAACAGCAGCAGCAGTCAAGATTGCAGAACTTGCAAAACCGACAACAAGCTGTCGTCTTAAACGCACAGAACCAGCAAGCAACGGCTATACAGAATTTAAGTGCAGGAGTTCAGTCAGATCTTGCAAATCTTCAAATTCTAAATGAAACTGAAAGAGAAAATATGTCTGCTACACAGCAAGGCAAGCTTCTGGAATATCAAACCGCTTCTCAGTTTATGACACAGAATGCAGCTTTTACACAAGAGATGAATAAAGCTAATCTGTCGTCACAACAACAACTTCAGTTAGCTAACCTATCAGCACTAAACCAGGCTAGTTCAGAAAATTTAAATGCAGAACAGCAGACTGAATTAGCTAATCTAAATAAGCGTATGCAGATGAACCTGAAAAATGGAGAGCTTGCACAGCAGATGGGAGTAGCTCAGTTAAATGTGGATCAGCAAAGAGCTATGCAAAACGCTTCTATGGTTGCTAATATGGATATGAGTAAGTTTAATAATGCTCAACAAGTAGAAATAGCTAATAGTAAGTTTATGCAGACAATGACCATGACTTCTTTTAACGCGGAACAACAAGCAAATATACAGAACGCTACAGCAATGGCTTCATTAGACTTAGCAACGGCTGATCAACGGACTAAGCTTTCAATAGAAAACGCTAGAAACTTTTTACAAACAAACATGGCTAATTTGAACAACAGGCAGCAGTCGACTGTATTAGATTCGCAGTTAAGACAACAAAGGTTGCTTTCAGATCAAGCAGCTTCAAATGCGTCAAGACAATTTAATTCTACTTCGGAAAATCAAACTAACCAGTTTCTTGCAAGCCTAGCTTCTAATATGTCTCAGTTTAATGCTCAGCAAGGGAACGCAATGGAACAGTTCAATGCTACTGAAACTAACAGAATGCAAGCTATCGAAGCGGGAAATGAACTAGATGCCAGTAAATTTAATAATGAGTTGAGTGCTAAGATTGATCAGTTTAATGCTGCTTCAGATTATCAAAGAGATTCATGGAACGCTGCCAATGCTCAAGCTATAGAACAATCTAATGTTGCTTGGAGAAGACAAGCAAATACAATAGATACAGCAGCAAAAAACGCTGTAAATCAGCAGAACGCTCAGAATACTTTTAATTTGACAAAAGATGCACAGAATGCTATTTGGCAAGAATTAAGAGATAAAGCTACTTATACTTGGCAAGGCAGTCAAAACCAATTAGACAGGATTTCAAGATTAATGTCTACTGCTTTATCTAATGATTCGATACAAGGTGATGGAGACTTAGGATGGGGCGGTGGTTCGTTAGCTAATCTATATGATCTTCTTATAACATAAGGATAAAAGAATGGGAATTTTAAGTAAAGTTTTTAAAGGGATAAAAAAGTTCTTTAAAAAGGTTGGTAAAGGAATTAAAAAGGTTGTCAAGAAAGTAGGTAAATTCGCAGACAAATTCGGAATTATAGGACAGCTTGGTTTAATGTTTATACTACCTCATATTGGTGCAGGATTAATGCGAGGATTGGGAGCTTTAGGATCAAACTTAGTTGGAAGTCCTTCTCTAATTCTTAAAGGAGCAGGAGCTGTTCTTAATACAGGTTTAAAGTTTGCTACAACAGCAGGCAATATTTACTCTACAGTTACTGGAGCTATTACAGATTTTATAGGTACAGCTGGAAAATATTTAGGATCAAAGCTTCCTGGTGGTGCAAAACCTATGTCATTAGGTGAGGCTTGGAGTTCTTATTCTGGTGAAGTAATGAAAAACGTAAACAACATTGCAAATCCGTTTAAAGTTGATCTTACTGTCGGTATCCCTGGTCAAACAGTGGCAGAGGTAGCTAAAACTGTTGGTATGACTCCCGAACGATTTAGAGATAATTATTCTTTTCCTGCTCCTATTGAAGCTGGTTTAGCAAATTTATCAGGAGATGAGCTAGCTTCTTATTCTCTAGATTCGGTAGTGCAAACGGGAATGGCTCCAGGAGTATCTGCGGTTACCAGGCTTTCTGAGCCTTATAGAATTTCAAGAAATACTGACTTTTTTGGTTTTCCTACTGAAGCTCCTACAGGAAAGGTAATGACGTATGAACAGCTTTCTAAATACGGCACAGGTTTTCCTCCTCCTCCTAGTCAAGTTGATTCATTCACTTATGGGGATCTTTCTAAAGTCGGGACAGGAGAACCAGGCTCTTCTGTTAGTTTAATGGCTGATCCTAACGCTCTTTCAGCGGAACCATTAAAAGAAGGTTATATAGATCATGTCTTGAAACCTCAACTGAAAGCAGCGCCTGGTCAAATAGCAACGCAGGCAGTAACGCAGGCGCTTATGACAGCCGCAGCAGGAGATCCGCCAACACCTACGTATGAAGAACTTTCTAGAGTAGGTTCAAACTACCACCAAGATTCAGATACTTCGGCTGCTCAAGCAATTAGGCGTAACACCTTAGCTTATTCAGCTTATTCAGCTGCTCCTATTGAGTCTATGTTAGGAAGCAACACGTTTCCTGGGGGAAGCATTAACGCCTACACCGATTACAGTGCTCGGCTCCAGAGAGGACTAGGTTTGGGCGGTCCTCCTATTTACGGGTATTAAAGGATAGCAATTATGGCAGATTTACAATCACTTGGGCTACAGCCAGAAAAGGGACTTGACCCTGCAATTCAAGAGGCTGCTGCAAACGATAGGCTATCTTTAGACAGACCTATACCAGGAGAATCCTTAACGAATGATCCTGACAATCCTTATCCTTTTGAAAGTTCTCCTGAATTTACAGATAGAACTGATGCTTTAGAATATTTGTTTGCTTCTTTTGTTGAAGAAGACGCCTATGAAAAGCTATTAAACCTGATATCTAACGATGTCCCGATTATGACCTTATCACAAGTTTTCATCTATAAAGGGTTTACAGAAGGGAAATGGAATCCTGATTTAATGTTAATGTTAGCAGAGCCAACTGCTTATATTCTTATGGCTTTAGCAGAAAGAGCAGGCGTTGATTATAAGATAATTTCTGATGATGATGATGATGAGCTAACTGAACAAGAGCGCCTAGGTGAACCAGAGCCAGAAGACGAGGAATATAAATTATTTGGGAACAACTATACACCAGAAAAATTAAAAGAAATGGAAAATAAAAGTAAAATTTCAAAAGGTGTTTTGCCTGCTGAAATAGCTAAGAAAATAGAAGACGTTCCTGTTCCCCAGGGACTGATGTCTAGACCAGAATAAGAATCTGTACAGGAGTATTAGATAGATGGCTGAACAAAACGACCAGCGACAACTTGCACAGGTATTCGGCTCTTTAATGGCTGCAAAAAGCAGTGGTGAAGATACAGGACAAGATCCTCAAGCAGAATACTATAAGCAACGTGACAAGTATGAAAAGCGTAGGATGATCAGCAGTATTGTTGCGCCTATTGCAGGTCAATTCTTAGGGAATTTAGTTGCTGCTCCTTTTAGAGAGCCTGTGTCAGACTTTTTAGAGACTCAAAAAGGACGAGACTTATATGGGCAATGGGCCGCCCATCAAGGAGAAAAAGCTAAAGTAGATGCCCTAACAAACCAAATGGAGAAGTTTGATGGTTCTGGGGTTGACTACTTTAGAAATCTTAATAAGGAACGCTATGACACTGAGTTGCAGAACAGCATGGGGGAGAAATGGTATCAAGAACCTTCTATGCAAGCTATAGCCCAAAATTATAATACACGTCTTGATACTGTTTCTAGGAAAGAATATAACGAATATTTATCAGCGGTTGATTATTATAAATTATTTCCTGATCGAGCTACCTTTATGGATAATATAAAGCAGTATGGTCCGAGATCTTCTAATTTAGGTCAGGCTGTTTATAGAAGAATTAAAAGAGCTATAAGCGGTCAATCAGCAGAAGAATATACAGAGCAAGCTATCTTAAATATAACCGGAGTTAATTCTCATATTTTTGCACAGAAGATGAATGATCCTTTTGTTACGTCTGATGATGTGTCTATGGATGTCGAAACTTTTAGAGAAGCAATAGATAGAAGTATTTCTCCTATTTCTAGCGAAGGAATGCTTTCATTCATACAAAAATCACAAGAAGAGTATATGAAGACTCCTTACGGGGAGCAAAGAACTTTTGAAAACCAACTACAGCTTGCCAACGAGCGAAGCCAAAGAAACTTATTTGTACAAATGAAAGAAAAGCTTTTGACTTCCATTCAGCTACAAGCTTATCACGACTTTGTAGACAGCCATGACGGTACCCTTCCTACTCAAGATCAACTATATTATGCAACGCACAAAGCGTTAGGTATAGAGCTTGTTAATAATGATGCTCTAGTTAAAAATGAGTTTGAAAGCGCTGAAAGATTTGCATTTTTCCGCGATGGAGGAGAGGTTATATCAGACGATGGAGAGACTACATATTTTGCAGGTGTTAACGAGGCCCTATTTAATTCGGTATTCAACAATGCTACAAGAAGCGTTAATGTAGAATGGCAACGAGGATCAAGTATTGCAGGAAATATAGACAATGCTACCTCCAAATTTCCTAACGCACAAGCTTCTTTTGACAATGCTAAAACTCTTTACTTCGATCAGATAATTGCAACTGCTAAAGACATGCAATCTATTATGCTTTCTTCAGGACAAATTCAAGATTTTGAGTTTTTAACTGGTCCTGATGCAGGTCGTCGGCAAAAACACTCTCTTCTTGAGCTTTCTGAAATGATAATTAATAACCATGTACAACGAGACGATATGGAAGGTCTACATGAAAATTCTTTATGGTCTAGCCAAGGTACAAGACCTATGACAGTTGATGGTAGGATGATAACAGGTATAGTAAATTCTGACGAAGCTGTAAACTCTATTATTGAAAGAATTATTAGTAACTCAGACCTAGAAACAGCGGAGCAGGGTGATGAAGCTGTTGTGGTTGATGGACTATCTATTGAGGATATTTTAAGATCAGGTTCACCTCTTACAAAGGAACTACGAGATCGTATAATTGAAGAGTTTGGAGAATATGATCAGGATATAGCCGTTCCTGCTGATTATTCGGGACTTGATAAACAGTCCAAGACTTCAGATTATTTTACAAGAGTTTCTACTATTGGGAAAGGTATTGACAGGAAAGACTCTATACAGCTTATTGATCCTTTGACAGGGAAACTAGAACCAGCATTGAAGGAGCAATATGATATAACGACTCTTGATGGGCAAAGACAAGCAGGGAGAGACGTTATCTTTAATGCAACTTTAGGTAATCCTAACTATGACCAGTTATCGTGGGAAGAGAAAACTAATCTCGTTGTGCAAGAAGCTAATTCTATTGTTACGGAAGAAGGCGAAAGAAACCCTCTACATATTCCTGGCACACAAGCTGCTAACTACACTCTTTTTCCTCTTTATCGAACTATTGAAGTTGAATCGCAGCCTCCTTTTGAAATTAAAAATGTAGACGGAAGCATAAACATATACAAGATTGGACTGGCTGGACCTATAATGAGAGGCGAGGAATGGAAAGCTATAGAAGCTAATGCTGGGGGACCTCCTTTGTCTCTTAGCGTAGGAAAAATGGTACGAGAAGAACTGAGCGAAGGTTTTGTTTTGGGGAGAGCTACTGATTTAACAACAGAAAAGCCTCCTGGTTTAGTATTTCAAGAAATAGTTTCCGCAAGAGAACAGTTACAAGCAATAAATAGCTTGCGTATTCCTGAAAATTTTGATAAACTTCCCTCTTCGTTTAAAGAGTTTTTAGGGCAACTTTCTGGTACAGGCTATATCCCTAATATTAATAGGTTAAGGGAGTTAGGAGTTCCAGAAGATAAGGTTGTAAACAGACTTTGGCAAACCTATCTTAATAAAGACGGTTCTGTTAAAGGCGAACCAGGATCAAAGGAATATGAGATTAACTCTATTCGTTTTCAGAATGATGTAGCTTTACGATCTGTTAATGTTCCTTATCTTGATAAAGCAGGAGAAGAATATCTTAGAGGAATACCTTTAATGCACGACATGCTTGTAAATGCTCATAGATCTTCGGCCGGTTTTGAAAACGAAGACGAAGCTTCTTTTTATCAGCGTCTTTCTGAAACTGAGGGAGACTTTTTAACTGATGTAAGAAATCAATTAGATAAGCTCGACTTCAATATAACCTTACCTAAAGATATACAAGCTCAAAGACAAGATCAGCTTTATCAACAGCAAACAGCAAATCAACGACTTTCTGATAATACCTCTTATTGGGTAAGGCAGGTACAACGTGGAAGTGCTTCTGTTGACAGGCGTATAAATTCTTTAAAAGCTTCTGCTTCTTCTTCTATTCTCTCTATATTAGGAAAAGATACAGTACCTGTAAGCGATAAAAATCTTCTTAATGACCTTAGAACATATCATTATAATAGACTGGATATCACAGACAAGGATCAAGCTAATTTAAATTTAGATATAATGAATGATTCTATAATTTTAGCTGAGTCTTCTAATGATTTTAATGCTAAAAATCCAAATAGTACTGCTTCCGGAGGATATCAATTTGTTGAAGAATCCGCAAAAACTGCTGCTAGAAGAGTAATAAATAGTTTAGGAAACATGCCAAAAAGTACAAACGTCCCTCAATGGGTACAAAAGGTAGCCAGCGGAAAATTAAAAGTTCTTGATCTTACTCCTATACAACAACGTATTCTTTTTGAAGGGGATATGTTTGAAAGAAAGGGAAGTGATGCTCTTGTTTTACCTATTTTAAGAGGAGATAGAGAAGCTATTACTAGCTATTATTATGATTTTCATCATAGTGATCCAGATGGTCAGCCAGGAACTAGGAGTAATTGGGTAGACTCTTTTGAAAGTGTGTTAAGCGGTTATGAAATAGACGATTGATTTACATTTAAGTATTAAAGGATATATAAATAATGGCTGATGATTCATGGGGAAGACCTTCTTCTTCTTTTTCTAGGGAGGCGTATATAGGTGATAAACCTGCTTCTTTTTCAAGAAAACTTCAACATGGGTTTTCCTCTTCTACTTGGCTAGGAGGAGAGCTTTATCGTATGGGCAAAGCTAAATTGCAGCCAGGAGATTATAGCGAAAATATACAGAGACTAGAAGCGCAGAGACTAGAAGACCTACGAGAAAAATATTCTGATATAACGAAAGAAGATGCTTCTAGTTGGGCGTCCTTGATTGGAGAAGGAGTAGGATTAATGGTAGACCCTGCTACTTTTGGAACAATGTTTTTAGCCACTCCTGCAAAGGGAGCAGCCTTATCTAGACTTGCTTTGAGAGCAAGATCGGCAGGATTTTTTGGTGCAGAAGGAGCCTTACGAGCGACTACTTATCAGGCGTCTAGAGGACAAGAGATTGATCCAACAAATATTTTATTAAGTAGTACACTAGGAGGAACATTAGGCGCGCTTTTTCCTATGGTAGGGCAAAGACAAGCTTTAGGCCCTGCTAAAAAAGAATTAGAAAGTGTGTCAGGAACTACAGATCCTATTAGAGATCATGTAGGAATATCTTATAAAGATGTAAATCAAGTAACACCTTTTCAAGCGTTACAAAAATACCGACAAGAAATGAGGCCTACTTTAATTGATCCTCCTCTTTCTCCTGCTAAAGAAAAAGCTATACACGATTCTTTATTATTAGCTAGAGAGCATCCTGATATGCCTAAATCTTTATTAGAGAATCTAAGAGATATTCCTAATAATAATGAAATACCTGCTCGTTTGAAAGCCTTTGATGATATGATAGCAAAAGAAAGGCTTAGGAGAGAAACGAAAGAGGTAGGCGCTTTATCTGATAAAGAGTTTAATCTTTTAAGAAAAGAAAGGGCTAGGCTTTATAGGGCAAAAAAAGACTTAGGTTATAACACAGTAGATCAAGCCATTGATATAAGCGCGGGAGTCAATGCAGGTATTTCTCAATTAGCCAAAGATGGTTTGCTTTCTGCAACATCTATTAGAAGAGCTATTATAAGACCTATAATAGGTGCAGCAGGAGGATACGGAACAGGCGCTACTGCTAACTTATTTACTGAAGAAGACAATATAAATCCTATAATGTTTGCATTGATTGGTGCTACTGGAGGAGCGTTATCTTCTAAAATAGTTAATTCTACTTTTTCTCCTTTAATAAAACAAGCAGGTAAGGAAGCTGTAGACGATACCATTAAGAATAGTCTGTGGGCGCACGCTAATGTGTTATTCTCTTCGACGATGGCTACAAGAGCAAATGCTTTTGGAGGAAGACTAGAACTTTTCTCTAGAATGCTCTTTAATCAGCCTGGAGCAGACATTAGAGGAGCTTCTAAAGTAGCTTTAGAAACTCAGAGTTCTTTAGTAAGGCAAGAAGTAAATACTACAAGAAGACAGTTTTTCCAGAAGCAGGAATTAGGAGACACAACTATTTCTTTGTTGGGATACAATAAAGATATAGTTCGTTATAGAGAGGTTGTTGGTAAATATAGAAGAGGATTGTACGGAGAAAGAGGAACACCTCAAGCTATTGAAGGATTAAAAAGGGCTGATTTTAATGATGAAGAAATAGAAATGATTCTCGTTGTATCTAGAGGAGTTAGCTCTCAGCTTAAGAAGATGGCAGATGAGGTAGTCGCTGTTATACCAGACGTTAAACTATTAGATGATTATGGTCTTCCTCAATTTCATAACCACGCTAAGATTGTAAAAAATGAAGGAGCTGCTAGAGAAGCTTATGAAAGAGCTTTTATAGTGCAAGCAAGATCCCGCTTAAAGACAGGTGAAACCTTCACCAACACAATGGAGACTGAAGCTCGAAAGACTGCTAAAAACCATATTGATGAGATTATAAGAACAGGCTCACCAGGAAACAAGGCCGGAGGGCAGTGGATAGGATCGGACTATACTAATCCCAACATGAGAATGCGTCCTTTTATTAAGAATTTTGAATTAGACAGAAAACTTACAGATATTGAAGCGGTTAAAGAAATAGAAGACTTTATGTTGTGGGATGTAGAAGAAGTAATGTCCCGCTATGTAGAAGCGACTGTCCCTTCTTTATCCTTTGCCAGAACCTTTGGAGGAAAAGGGGAAGTTATAACGTCCATGAAAGCTAACATTGTTAGAGATTTTAAAAAGGCAATGGACAACGCCTCTTCTCCTACTGAGCAACGAGCTTTAAAAGGTTTGCAAGATAAACAAATGAGAACAGTACACGATATGGTGGATGCTTATCATGGTAGGCTTCACGCTGCTCATCGTATTACATCTAATAATATAGCTAATAATGTGTATGCTGTGACCACAACCTTAGCAAACTTAACATACTTACCGAAAGTTGTTATTTCTAGTTTAGGAGACTTGGTACAGCCTTTTCAAAACAGTGGAATATTTTCTGCTGTAAAAGGTTTAGGAAGAACTGCGAGTAAAAAAGGTTTTCATAAAGACGGGTTTGGAGATGTAAGTGTTTTAGAACATGAGCTACAAGCTTATACTATGAAAAATAATCCTGGCTCTACTATTCAATCCGCTGCTTATGCTGCAAACCAAGCGTGGTTTAAGATTAATGGATTAGGAGCTTTAACAGGTTTTGCTAGAAAGTTTGCCTATAATACTGGAATAGAAGATGGGTTTAAAATTGCTTCTCAATTAGGTAAAAGCAAGTCTAGATCATTAAAAGCTAGAGCTAATAACTTAGGAATCTCTAATGATGTAGCGAACTATCTTAACAAGTTTAAGACAGTAGACGAAGCTTGGAAAGACACTACCGCTAAAACATACTTGAATAGAATTGGTGTAAAGTCTGCTGATAGAGATGCTCTTATTCCTCAGATAGGAAATAGAAGAGGCTTTTCTCAGTCTAAAAACCCTGCTATTCGCGCTACAGGACAGTTCTTATCTTGGGCGCAAGCTAAAAGCGCACAAACGAATACTCTGGTTAATAGGATGGAATCAGGAGATGCTGCTTTAGCTGTTAGAATGTTGGGGTCTTTAGTTATTTATGATGGTATTTTAACCTTTAGAGATTTTCTAAATGATCCTACAGGGAAAAGATTAGATAGGAAGGGAGTTGAAAGCTATACTGAAAGCTTTACTAGATTAGAGACAATAGGAAGAGCAGGTGAGTTCTCAGGAAACCTAACGCCTTGGTATATAGGTAAGGCTGCTCAGTTAATGTCAACAAACACCGCTTATAATCCTGTTTCTAATATTGCTCCTAGTTTAGGGTGGATGTGGGACATGGTAACAGGGTTTTCTCCTGTTCCGTTTAAAGGAAGCGTAGGTACTGTTTGGAGTAATTTAGCAGATGATGATCCAGAAGGAGCGTTAGTTCAAGTTCTAGATAGAGTGCCTTTAGGAAAAGAGTTCATGGTTTTAAGAGAAGGCATTACTGGTGATGAATTAATAGATATGCCTAATCGAAGGAGGAGGGCGAAAGGTGGAGTTGTTGAAAATGTTCCTCAAGTACCAAAAGAGCCTGATGAAAGAATAGATAAAATGACAGGACTTCCTTATAATGTTCAAGCAGGTACAGCTTTCATAGATGAAGAGGACGAAGAAAAAAGAGAAGACTTTGTTTTTGGTGGAATAGCTTCACGAATAGCAAGCTTGTTAAAGTTTGAACCAGGCAAACTTCTTCCTAAAGCAGCTTCTGTAAGGGATTATACTCCTTCTACTAAAGTACTAGAAAACTTAAAACGATCTAATCCCGCTGTTGTTAAGACTTCTTCCTTTGAAACTTCTGAAGCTGGGAAAGATTTGGAAAGATTGCAGGCTGTAAAAGAGATAGACAATGCTCCTCTACCTTGAAACAGATTTAGACAGGGCTTACAGGTTAGACTGTAAATCACGGACTAAACAAGACCAGCCTTGGATTCAAAGAGAAGTCTTCCGAGGACTGTATGAAGACTTAGTTGATGTGTATTTACAAAAGTCTCAAGAGCATGTCTTTGTCGATATAAATTTTGAAGAGGTTCCAGGATGGGTTCTTGGAGAAGTTGAAAGGACGTTGCAACATGAGGTTCTATTTACTAAGGAGGAGAAATAAACATTATGGCAAGCTTTGTATTCGACAAATATTTTATTCCTATTTTTATTTTATGGTTGCTCATATTAGTTAGCCCAGAAGCTGAAGGACAGCAGACGGGGAGTTGTACAGCGGGGTCGCAGTATTGTGAAGCTAATACTCTTGGCACTACGACAACAGGCACAAACACTAACACTAATACGAACACCAACACGAACACAAATACAAATACGAATAGCAATACGAACAGCAATACGAATGTTAATACGTCCACCTCGACAGCTACAAATACTAATAACAATAACAATGCAAACACTACGACGTACACTGGTGCTTCTACGAACACGAATGTTAATACAAATACAGCGACAAATACCAACAACAATAGCAATACTAATACGAACACTAACACGAACAACAATAACTCTACAGTTAGCTCGTCTTCAACGGCTGCTAATACAAATGTAAATACTTCCACAGTCAACCAAGATGTGAATAGTAATAGTGTGAATACATCTACTAACACCAGTACTGCTTCCTCTAATAATACTAATACAAATAGTAATACAACAGTCTCTGAAAGCTCTTCCTCTTCGGAAGTCTCTACAAACAATACTAACGTCAATACAAACCAGAACATCAATAGAAATGAAACGGTGCAGCGTATCGAGCAGGATATAAACAGTCCTCCTCCAAGCGCAATAGCCCCTAGTATTGGTAGCTCTTATTCACAAGACCTCTGTACAACAGGGGTTAGCGGAGCTTTACAGACTCAGATACTAGGGTTCTCTGCTGGTAAGAGTATCACTGATCAGAACTGCGAGCGTATCAAGCTTTCAAAGACCTTATATGATATGGGTATGAAGGTAGCTGCCGTTAGTCTTATGTGTCAGGATGAAAGAGTCTACTCGGCTATGGAGATGGCAGGTACACCTTGTCCTTACATGGGCCAGATAGGTGTAGAAGCGCAGCAACGATGGGACAGGAACCCACAAGATCAGCCAGATGGAATGGTAGGAGTCTCTCATAACTTTAAAGAATCTGATAGTAATCCTGAGTATGATTATCGTGTTTGGACAAAGGAAGAGTTTTGTAATGAAATGCCTGACGAATCTATTTGCCAGTCTTAGCCTTCTTCTAACGGGACTTGCTAGTGCAACCGACTTCACGGTAGGGTCTTCTGATATTATCGACCTCAGAGGTCACTCAGGTACGTCACAGTGGAACCTATCAGATGATGGGAGATCAGGAGCTATAGATCTAGGATTTACCTTCGGATTTTATGGTAATCAATACACTCAAGGCTATATGTCTACCAACGGGTGTTGGTCTTTTACCACAGTTTACTGTAATGATTACACACCTGATCCTTTACCTGATACAGTCTACACAATCTACCCCTTCTGGACAGATCTAATAAGGGACAGTGGATCTAAAATGCTTACAAAGTATTTTGCTAATCCTAATGGAGCAGACTACTTTGTAGCTGGCTGGTATGATCTTCGAGAGTACAACAGATCTTCTGATAACACATTTGAAATGTTTCTATACGAGACTTCTAATAATATTGAATTTAGATATGGCAATCTAGATGTAACTAGCCATGATGTTCTAATAGGGACACAAGGAAATGCTACAGAATACAATCAGTACCTATTCCATGATGAATGTTCCACAGGTACTACCAATGTAGTAGGCTCATGTACTAGCACTAACTGGAATGCTACCTCGTATAACACAGCGTTAGAAAACAACTCAGTTTATGTAGGGATAGATATCACCGCCCAATGTGCTGCGGATTCATTATACTCTACTAACTGTAACGGCTATGCCTTGGCTTATTTTAATCAGCAATGCGGGGTAGATGCGTTATATGATGTGGACTGCACAGGTTATGATCAAGCCTATATAAATCTACAGTGTACCTTTGATTCGTTATACTCTACCTCGTGTATGGGATATGAATCAGCGATAGCACAACAGCAAGCTATTGAAGACTCTTACACGATGGAAGAAGAGATTGACGATGGCTACTACGATCAAGAAGAATATGATATGTATGGGTACTCAGAAACCGATATGTATATGAGTGATGGTTACGATTCAGAAGAGGAGTTTTACGGATATGAAAATGAAACTTGGGAAGATCCTTCCTATGATGTGTACAGTTATCAAGAAGATACGGAAGTATTTGAAGAAACGTATGAAGAAGAAGTCTTAGGAGGTCTTGAAGAATCCTATGAGCCTGTATGGGTTGATATGGAGTTTGATCCCTCTGCCCCTGAGTTTTCTACTACAGCGACAGACTATCAGGATGTGTATACGGCCCAGTTAGACGAGGAGTATATCTTTGAAGACTTGGCAATCACCGCAAACTGGTTAGATATAGAAGACGACTGGATAGAAGAGGACTTAGAAGATATTGAGCAGAGTCTTTTAGAAGAACAAGCTGAAGAAACCTTTGAAGATCTAGAAGAACTAACAGAAGAAACTGAGTTGCTTTTCATAGACGATGAAGCCTTGGAAGATTTGATAGACGAGGAAGAGCTAGAGCTTCTGATTAATGATGAAGCTTACGAAGAGCTACTAGAAGAAGACAACATGGAGGTTCTTGAAGAACAACAGGAGATCTTAGTCGAAGAAGATACTGAAGAAGTTCTTAATGATCCTTCTCCTAGATCTAAGTATAGACAGGCAGTAGCTATTGCTATGAGTTCTGTTAAAGACACAGGGACACAGCTAACAGGGTCTACCGGGGCTGATGGAAGTGTAAGTTCAACAGCTTCTGAAGGTGACGGAGGCTTTCTAAGAATGCAAGAAGGACAATCAGTAGGAGTGCAGGAGTTTCAAGCTGCTGAAGTAGGGGTAGAGATAGTTTCTTCACCCTTTGAAGTAGCTGACCAACAGGAGCAGCAAGCTCAGGACGAGTTAATGTTTGAAGATGATGGGACTTTTGCACAGGCCGAAGTACAATTTGAAGACGACTTTAATGAGGCTATAGCTGTAGGCGGAGATATCGGTACGTTCTTGAGCCAGCAAGCTCCAGACTTTGGAAGATTTGACATAGCTCCTCCTACCCTAAACGAGCAAAGGACAGTACAAGCAGTAGAATCTTTAGCAGAGCAGATAGGCGCTGAGGCTGCACAAGAGAACCTGCAAGAGCAGTTAGATTCTATGGCACAGGATGGCGGCTTTGATACAGATCAGACGGTAGCTGTGGCTTTCATGGGCTACAGAGAAGGGTTCTCTCAGTACACAGGAATGACTCAGGTTCCTGATGGATCTAGTTGGTATCTTAGTACTACGATGTATGCTGAAGAAGATATTAAAGACAATAATTTTAGTTTCTATATGATGGCTGGTAAGTCTCAGAAGAAACTCACTGAAATGGTGGATGTGAATTACAACTAAATGACTAAAAGACTTTGGAAAAAGAACAGTGCCTCTAACTATATGGCGAAGGACGACATGACAGCAATAGAATACAAAGGGATAAAGGTAGGAGGAGGTAAGCTATTACTAATCTTGCCTCTACTTGGTACACTATCAGGTGGACTATGGGGAGGCTTTGAACTATACACAAGGCTTCTAGACGCAGAAGATAAACTATCGTCCTTACAACCTGCCACTATCACAGCAGAGATTAACAGGCTTGAGACAGTCTATAACATTATACGAGAAGAATTAGTATCAGACATAGCTGGAGTAGCTAGTGATATTGATGCTGTGTCCCGTGACATCGATGAGTCTAACAGACTATCAAGAAGCATTGAATCTTCTACTGCTGAAACACAAAGAGAAGTTCGTAACGATATCTATAGTATAGAGAGGTCTATGCAGACACAGTTCCAAGACATGAACGAAGAACTTAGAGATATGAGAAGCGATCTAGACGATGAACTCCGTACCATAGACGAGAGGCTTAGAGAAATGCGTAGTGATTTAGAAGAGAGGATCGAGCAGATCTTAGAGAATCCTTTGAATGATGTAGAATGAAGCTCTTAAACTTTAATCATCCTAAAGATGTAAGCATGAGCTACATAGAGCATCTCTGTTTTACATGGAAAGAAAGCGCAAGATCTTTACTGGCTTGTGTAGTCATGTTCATACATGGGATTGCTCCACCGATATTAGACTGGTGGTATAACGAGCATATTGAAAAGGCTAAAGAAAGAGTAGATAAAGTAAATGAAGGCAGAATAAAATGATTGATAAACTAATTGGCCCTATCACGGGCATTGTGAATAAGTTTGTAGTTGATAAAGACTTGAAGATGCAGCTACAACATGAGCTAGAGACAGCCTTGCATAGTGCTAACCTTGCGCAGATTGAAGTGAACAAAGCTGAAGCTGCACATAAGAGTATCTTTGTAGCTGGATGGCGACCCTTTGTTGGTTGGGTCTGTGGTGTTGCTCTTAGTTATCATTTTATTCTAGCACCTCTACTACAGTTTGGGTTTGCATTAGGAGGGATAAACCAAGCACTACCGGAGTTTGACTTTAGTCAGCTGTCTACAGTGCTGATGGGTATGCTAGGACTTGGTGGACTTAGGACGTTTGAGAAGATGAAAGGGGTGTCAAGAGAATGAAAGATCCAAGATTACAAAGAGCAGGAGTCTCTGGTTTTAACAAGCCTAAGAGAACTACGGGTCATAAAACAAAGTCCCATGTTGTCGTAGCTAAATCAGGCGATCAGATAAAAACCATACGCTTCGGGCAGCAAGGAGTTTCCACAGCTGGTAAGCCTAAAGCTGGAGAGTCTGCCAAACAGAAAGCCAGACGTAAGTCTTTCAAGGCTCGACACGGTAAGAACATAGCTAAGGGAAAAATGTCAGCAGCTTATTGGGCTGATAAGGTAAAATGGTGATGTAATGATAAACGAACTTTATAACTGGATGGATCAGGTGATTCGACATTCTCTTTCTATTTGGTTAGCTATCCTACTATTGACATTCATATGGGCCTCTACCGTATGGGCCATTACAAAATGGGTAGGATGGTTTAAATCTTACATCAATACAACGAAGGAAAAAGAATGATTAAAAGATTAGCTGCTGCTGCTTCTTTAGGAATAGGTGTTACCTTTGGACTATTGTTTATAATGCAACTCCTTATAGCTACAGGACAAGACGCATTAACAGATACTGAAAGCTTTAGACTCGGAGACTTTGTTCGCGTAGAACGTAATGAAGTTGTCGAGATTAAAAAGGAAAAGCCTGAGAAGCCTCTAGAGCCTGAGCAAATGCCTGAGATGCCTAGCCCTGAGATGATGAATAACTTTGATAACATAATGTCTGTGTCAGTGTCGTCACCCCAGATCAACACCACCTTACGAGTGGGAGGGTTTGGATTTGGAATGAGCGACGGTGAGTATCTTCCGATAGTAAAGGTTGCTCCGGTGTACCCTGCAAGAGCTTTACAACGAGGCTTAGATGGCTATGTAATTTTGGAGTTTACTGTGACTAGACAAGGGACTGTTAGAGATATCTTTGTTGTTGAATCCACTTCAACTTTATTTGAAAGGTCTGCTATTAATGCAGCCTCTAAGTTTAAGTATAAGCCGAGGGTAATATCAGGCGAAGCTGTTGAGGTTCCTGGTGTCAGAAACAAACTAACTTTTGAAATTACTGCTTAGCTTCTACCTTGTATTCAAAATTCTGTGTCTCTGCATTAAGTCCTATAAGCCTTGCGCCATTTCTAATATGGTAGTGTGTTGCCATCGGAGTGAGAGGCGATAACGTGACAACCTTTTTAAACTTTTTCTTGGTTGCGTATTGCAAAACCTCTTTCATTATTTTCTTACCTGCTCCTTTCTTCCTAGACCATACTGTGTAAGCAATAGCAATGCTTGCGTTTTTCTCATAGTTACTAACCTTGCTCATCAGACCTAGCTCACGCACTGTATGAGGAACATCATTTGTAAAAGCTAAACATACAATGGCTAGGATCTCCTCTTCACATTGAAGACCGAATATCTTCCTACCACATTCCTTTCTCCAACTCAGACTTAGCTCTGGTCTAACGGGATCTTCAGAAACGTCTATATTATATAGCTCAACAAGCCGTGTCTTATTGGTCCAGCTAGAATCTATATGGCTTTTTCTCTTAAACCAGGATAGGATTCCTTTAAACATTCCCTACTTCCTTTAAATATTCTATTGCTTTAGCGAGTGCTACAGGGTTGTCCTTAAACTGCCCTAAACCGATATTACATCCCTGACAAAGTAAACCTCTTATCTCACCCGTAGTGTGGCAATGGTCTACGTGAGGTTCAACGTCAGCTAGGAAGTCTTGGTGGCATATCTTACACTTGTTCTCCTGCTCCTGCTTCATTCTCTCTTTCTCTTCTAGCGTTATTCCATGCTTGCGTAGAACGTGATAGGCCTTATCATAGGCCTGTTTAGCTTCCTTATTCTCTTCGTTGTAAGCCTTTAAATAGGCCTTTATACGATCCTTATTCTTCGCTCGGTAAGCTTTATTATAGACCCGTTTAGCTTCCTTATTCTCTTCGTTGTAAGCCTTCTCATAGGCCTTTATACGATCCTTATTCTTCGCTCGGTAAGCTTTATTCCAGGCTGCTCTAGCTTCCTTGTTCTTCTCGTAGTAAGCTTTTTGGGCTTCCTTGTTCTTAAGTGGCATCGTCTACAGCCTCATATTCCCAATAATCAATAATCATATCTCTGGGTATAATCATTGGAGTGTTGATAGTTTTCTTATCCTTCTCGTAAAAGTCTGTACATAAAACAATAGCATCGGAGTTTTCTTTAATCAAGAACCCTATGGTAGACCTGACAACTGGCTTTAGTTTTCTTGCGTCTTCTAAAGTAAAGTCGTCTGTGTCTACCCAAGCATCTCCCCATCTAACTTCTACGACTTTCATATTAGATGAACCGTTGGAGGATTCCGCTAAGTAGTATAAACATAGCTATAGCGTTCAAAGTTATTAAAGATCTATCTCTCCACAAGTAAGCCACACATAACCATCCAGTAGCTCCTATAAGAGATAAAACATTATCTAAAAAGTTGGAACCGTCTGAAGCTCGGACCGCCATAGCGGCTATCAGAAAAAAGGACGAGGCCCACTTAACGCACCAGGAGAGTCTGTCTTTAGGAGTTGTCTCGTCTAGTCGCATTTTATATTACCTATCTCTTCTTCTAAAAACCTGTGTAAGGGTTCTAGTTTAATTCTTCCTTCTTTGATAATCTTCTTAACAAAAGGAGCCTCTTCTTTATTGAATATCCCACTAACTTCTTTTTCTGGGAGGCCACTCAGTTCAGTTATTAAGTTTCCTTTTGAATCTATTAAAATTCTAAAAGATAAAATGTTTCCTTCTTTAATCATATTATTTCACAAGTTCCCGCAGAGCAGGCTAGTTCTTTCGTGTTCTCTGTCATGTCTTCTGTTTCATACTCAGGAAGCTTCGACCAGTCCACTGTATCTGTGGTCTTCTTTAACCACTCTTGATATTCTTTAGCGGTTATCTCTTGGTACGGAGCTTGCTGATAAGAATGATCTGTATAAGGAAGGAAAGATATACCAGACACAGAATCGAAATTCTTGTATACCCAGGCTCCTACTTCTAGCCATTCTGATTCTTTGACAGAGATAGTTACAGAAGGTTTATGCTCACACCAATTATCCTGGTAACGCTTCCAAAGATTCAAGTGTTCAATAGCTGTAATGTCTGCTCTAGTTACGGCGTTCTTAGGAGACTTGATAGGGAAGTAAAAGACAAGAGTATGATCTGGCTTAGTGATGTCGTCTTCGTGATAAACGCCTGCATCTATCATTAGTTTAGCCAGAGGATCTTTCTTATCTGCTCTGATTGTTCTCAGGTAATAAGGACTGTGCCTTGTGTGTATACCTGAAGCACTGTCTACTAACTGACTGACAGTTCCGCTAGGCTTAACGCAAGTGATAGCTACTGATTGATTGATCCCTAATTTCTTAGCCCACTTTTTATTCTCTTCTACAGCTATCCTCTTTAACCTTTCAAGATCAATGCTCCCGTCTACCATTCCCTTGTGATCAAGAATCCCTGTAAAAGAAACACCAAGCAACGCCTCTTCTGCTGTGTTGTTCTCCCATGCTTTGCTCAAGTATCTGAAATTAGTAAGCGTAGCTTGAAAAGTTCCTAAGATTGTAGCCAGCCTTGTCTTTCTTTCTATGTCTTCTAGTGTATCCTCTGCTCTAATAACAACCTCTGTTAAGTTACAGAACTGTTTGTTTCGTAAGATGATTTCACTACAGGGGTTAGTGCCAAAGTCTGAGTATTCTTCTCTTCTTCCGTTCTTGGCCGCTTGCTTCTCTGCTGCCATCCTATTAAAGATTCCTCTCTCTCCACTCTTGCTTTCGTATAAGGACAACCACTCTTTAAGAAAGGCTCCCATCTCAACTGTGTCTGTATAAGCTACAGAGTTATTAGACAAAGCTCTCTGTTGATTATCTTCCCACCATGCACCAGACTTAGCATTACGCATACGAGCATCTGAAAGGTTACTAAGAGAGATTAAAGCACTTCGTCTTACTCCTCCTACAACTACAACCTCTGCTACTTTACACATCAGATCATGGCAATCAATAGACACCAGCTTACGATGTCCTATATCTATGGCATTTTTAAAAAGATTAATTGTAAATCGAAACAAGTCTTCTAAGGGCGCAGGTCCACTCGCTCTACCACCAAAGGTTTTTAGTCTAGATCCATGTGGACGGACATTTGAAACGTCCCATTGTGGAATCTGTCCAGAGTATAGAAGAGAGATTAATTCCTTATAAGCTTTAGCCCATCCTATTTTAGAATCAGCTACTTTTATAACCGTGTCTGTCCGATGTAGTTCTTCTGGTAAGTCTGGAAGTTTATTAACGTACTGCCTTTCAACACTAAACCCTACACCTGTACCACACATGAGTATGTAAAGAGTTTCATCAAAAGCTCTTGGAGTATCTACAGCCAAGTAACTACAGTTAAAGCCTGCAACATGGTCACGTTCTAATGCTTTACCTGCTGACATTAACGCTCTCATGCTTGGCATTATTTCTAGATTGAGAACAGCCTCTTCTAATTGATCCCGCATACGACAAGTAATGTGTGCTGTCTCAGGCTCAAGGTGTTGTATATGTGCTACGAAGAAATTAAAGTAACGGTCTACTGTTTCTTCCCAGGTTTCTCTTCTTCCTTTGTCCTCATTCCACCTAGCATATCTACTCAGATGAATAAATTGTTGGTAATTAGTAGGCAGTTCAATAGTCATTATAGATTTCTTCTTTTAATAAGTCTTTGTATTTGTTAGAGTCTTTGCTCTGTTTCTTTCTCTTCCTAGTAGAGTCGGGTTTCTTGTTCTTTTTTCTTCGTAAGAAATCTTCTCGTCTTTCTGATTTTCTATCCCAATCAGCCATCGTCTTCCTTTTCTATTAGGTAAAGAGCTATGATTCCATAGTGAATTATTTTAGCAAGCTCCTTCTTTTTTCCCTCTTTCTTTCCATACCTCATAGCATACTTCATAATGTTCCCAATACAAAAACCTTCGCCATGCCCTGCATCAATGATCATGTCAGTTGCTTGATACTTACCAGAACTGTAATGTTCGTTATAAGTAGAATCAATGTACCCCATTATCTCATTTAAAATTTTATCTTCTCGAAACTTATATTGTTTCTTCTGAATAATTAAATCACTATCTAACATCTATCCATTCCTCCGGCAATGTTTTCTCATCAAACCATCTGAAGCCATTAGTCTCTGCCCATTCAGAATGACTACGCTTTGTGCCATCTCTTCTCCTCTTAGCTTGTGGCATAGGGGCTAAAGGCTTATAGAACAAGAAGACTAACTCCGTGTTCTCAGGTAAGATTTTCTGTATCCACTGGTACTTAACGTACTCGGCAAAATCCCAGAACCTTCCTTTGGCTTCCAGCAGTATTGTCTTGTCACCGAACGTCCTAATAAAATCAGGCTCATAGTAATGTTCAATAATATAATTGACCTTCTCTCCATGATGTTGCCATCCAGTTAAGACTGTCTCATGTAGACTCTCTTCCCACTTGGAATCATACTTAGGTCTAGCTTTTCTAGGTTTTCTTTTAATGTATAATTCCTTTCCTGGATTCTAGTTCTAAAAATAAAGCTCTCTCTAAAGCTTCCAAAACTTCTTCTTCAACATTTTCCACAGGATGCCCTGCTATAAGAAATCCTGCAAAAGAAATTACAATATCTTGTAAGTCGTGTTCTGTCTCATCTTCGGCAAGTGTAAGCTGCATTGAATCTTTTCCATTGTTACATTCTCTATCGCTATCTCTGGCTGCTGTTTGATTACCCTCTTGATTCCCTTCTTGATCCACTTAAAAGAATAAGCATTCAAATGTATTCTATTGTTAGCAAAGAAATACTGTTCTGTAGGCAAGAGATGCTGGATATTACCTAACGATACTTTCTCTGCTTCTTCTTCGGATAGAAGAGAACGAACCCACTCCACTAAAAGACTCTTGGTTTTCTTGTGTATCCTTTTAGATGTCTTACCGTTCATATGCAATCACTTCTAGAACTTTAGGTTCAACAACAACCCTAGTTAAGTATTTCAATCCTGAAGAATATCTAAATACTCTCAACCCCTTTCTATTGTTGGCATCTGAATGACATACGGTTTTATGAGGACAGTAAGAGCATTGTCTAGGAAGCCGCATGTTCCCGCTCTTTCCTTCAGGTATAGGATTATAACATCTGGAAGGCGGAGAGTCAAGCTGTTCTGCTTCTCTTATTCTTTTTATCTTTTCTCTGGCGTTTACCTTGACTAGAGGTCCTGGTTGATACAGAGCGAGCCTCCCTGATTCCTTATTCATGGCAAGGAAGCCTCCCTGATTTGTCCCTTCAGCCTCTTCATAGCCTCCTAGCTGTCCCATATATCCGAAGGGGTCGTCCGAGTGTAGCGACCCATCAGCAAACTTTTTAAAAGCGAACGAAGAGGCTGTCTTTATATCCACAACCTCCCCATCTATCTTACAGTCCATGTGACCTTTAACCCCCTCAAGCTCTACTTCTTTCTGCTCTGCCTCCACCTTATGTCCCGCCATCTTTACGAACAAGAGAAGAACTTCTTCACATATATGTCCGTACAGAAACTTTATAAACAAGGAAGGATGAGGACGTTCAGAGGGAGCATTATCATTTTTTAAATCATACCAAAGCCTTCTCAAAGGTCTGCCAATAATAGACATACGAAGAGATGTTTTATTCTTGTGAGGCTTGGACCACTCCCTCAACACATCTTTCATCTTCTCCCCAAACTTTTCGATAAGTTCGTCTGGTATTTCTAAATCTTTAGAATCAGATAAACAAGAAAGAGTTTCATAGATGTCCTCGACAACAGTGTTTAAGTTTTTCATATAGCTTCTATAAGTTTAATAGCGTCATTAACTGAGACTTTAAACCACTCTCCTTTATGCTTTGTTGAAATCTTTTTTAGTTTCTTATGAGCTGACTGCTCTGCTGCTCTTCTATCGTCAAAGCATTTAGTATGACATAATTTGTAATCCCTAAAAGGACTGGACGTTTGATACTGATTGCATCTATCTTTTGAATCTACTGCCATACCAACTTTAATCCACCCCTCCCAGCATGGATTAGATATCACATACACATGTCCCTTTGTGGTTTTTGTATAGCCTGCTAAAGCAGAGAACGCAGCGCCTTCAAAAGTTTTATACCTTCCTGCTTTATATAGGGGATGCTTTACTGATATATGTTTACCGTTGACATACATTCTGTGAGGGTTGCTTTTTGTGTTGTTGCGTCGGCTACACGTAATACATTGTGTTCTATCTACACTCCTCCATGATAAAGACCAGTTAGAATCTGTCAGTCCCACACCGCAAGTGTTACAGCTTTCGTCTCTCATTTTAAAATCCCCATGTTAAAGCTTCCCATGCCTAGATCACTAACTGGCTCATATCCTTCATCTTCTCCGTAATAGTCGCCTCGGTCCCTTTCTACAACTCTCACTACCTTGTCGTGGTAGCGCAGCTTCGCATCCCGTACGCTCAACCAAACCCCTGTCTCATTTTGAGAATTGAATCCCAGGTTAAACTTATCGTGGAAGAAAGCTATGTTCACCTCGTCTGGATCAGCGTGTATCCAAAGCGTTCTCTTTTCCTCACTGAACATTCGATTCTTTGGCTCATATTGAATATCTAAACCGTCTTCAAAGTGAGCATAAAAACCTCCAAAAGAACTCTCGTCTTCACCCATTGTCATGTTTTCTAATCGTATTTTATTAGTGTGTTTCACTCCAGCTATCTCCTACTTTGTACTCACCATCTAGGGGACAGGCTAAGTCTAAAGAGTTTCCTGCTTCTCTAATAGCTTCTACACCTGCTTTGCCTACTGCTTCCGCATGATCTTCTCTAACCTCAATCTGCCACTCGTCATGTACATTAGCTACAAACTCAGCTGCATATCCTTTTTCTTTTATCTTCTTATCTAAAATAACCAAAGCTTCTTTCATCACTACTGCCCCTGCACTTTGTAGTAAAGTATTCAAAGCAGCGTACTCACTACGGATTAGAATCTTCCTTCCATCTAATCCTTTAAGGAACCCTCTTTGAGAAGCCTGTAGCACTCTGCTCTTGAGAGTCGCAAATGCTCCGAGATTATGAAGGAAACGTTGTTTAAGTCTTGCTCCATCTGCTGCACTTCCTCCAACCACTGATCCAATTTTCTTATCTCCTGCTCCGTACAGTAACGCATAGATGAATGTCTTCGCCTGATTTCTTGATTCAAGACCTGCAAGTTTTTGATTAGTGGTGTGTATGTCTCCATTAATGATTTCATTTATATACCCCTCGTCTTTCATATAGTGTGCGAGCATCCGTAACTCTAACCCGCTTGCGTCTATACCTACCAGCTTATTACCTTCTTCTACGGTCCAACATTCTCTGCACTCTTTACCATAAGGAGAACCTAAGTTAGGTACTTGTGCCATGTTAGGCTTCATATGTGTCATACGCCCTGTGATAGCTCCCGTGGATTTTATAAAGCCCCTTACTCTGCTGTCTTCTTTAAGCGCGTCCAACCAGGAACTTACTTGGGCTATACGTTTCTGGACTAAGAGGTAATCAGCAATCATAGAAGCTTCGGGTATACCTTTGACACCTTTCAATACTCGCTCATCAACAATAGGTCTTCCGTGTTCTGTAAATTTCTGAGGCTTCCACCCAAACTCTTGTAAGTATTGTCCTATCTGTAACCTAGATCCTAAGTTAAACTCTATGCTCTTGTAACGCTTGACAGGCTCTAAGGTATCCTTCTCTTTAGCTGCCTCATATTCCGCTAGTGTTAATCTTCCTCCTTTAGCTACCTTACTAATCTCCCCATTCTTATTCCTTTTAGGGACAAGCACTATCTCTTCTATCTTAGGCTTGAAAATCTTTCTTACTTCTTCTTCTGCATCCCCTAACCTCTCTCGCAAAGAAGCTAAGAGCATATAGGCTTTCTTCTGATCTAAAAGAAACCCGTGTCTCGTCTGTCTTTCTAAGATCTGTGAGACATCGTGCTCCAAGACAACCGACTTAACAGAAAACCCTTTGCCTTCTTTCTGAAGATACTTGAATACTTCCACGTTCAGTTCAACATCCCTGATACAATACTCTAGCATCTCTGCTGAGTATCTACCGTACTCTTCAAACTTTATCTTAGGGAAGTTTAGTCTAGAAGGAGCACCCCATGTTGCAAGGGCATGAGCATTAGGACCGCTTCGAGTAGGGTTGAAAAGCCTTGAGAGGATTAGAGTATCTACCACCGTGGTATCCTTTCCCACTATGTTCCTTCCAGTAATTTTTTTAATGACAGGAATATCAAATCCCAGGATATTATGTCCTACCAAGTAGGTACATTTTTCTAGTAGATCACAACCTTCTTCTATTTGTTTCGGACCATAAGTATAGAGCTGGCCTTTGTCGATGTCCTTAGCAACGATGCACCATATTTTAGAGGGCGTAAGAGAATCTGTTTCAATGTCAAAGACTAATCGTGTCATAACGCATCAAGATTTAAGCGTGTCTCTTGCTCCTTGTCAGATGATAAAATAAGATCGCCCATCTCTACTTCGTTCAACCGTCCAGTTTCCTTGTCGTATACCAGAGAGGTAGCTACGCCTACGTCTCCTGTATAACGGCTCTTCAGTACTCTTATCTTAGTGGTGTTAGCTTCGACAGCATCGTCCGCTTGTTGATTACGTTCAAGGGAGATCACGCAGTCCGAGAGCTGAGCTATGCTCTGACTCCCTCTGAGATGGCTTAAGCTCGTCTCTACTCCATTCTCATGCCCTTTGTTACCATCCACCCTGCGTAGATGTGAAACTAAGATTAGCCCTACGCCTGTTTCCTCTACGAGAGAGCGCAGCCTCGTCATTATGTTATCTATAGCCCTCCGTTCATCGCCCCCTTCGAGAGAAGAAACGAGCATGTGTAGATGATCTACCACTACCCACTTACAGTCGCATCCTACAATCATAAACCGAAGCTTAGAAAATATCTCATCTATATCATTTGTTCCAAAGTGAGCGTGAATCCATACGCGGTTCTTGTTCTTCCCGTCATATAGTATGTCGAACATCTTATCAATCTGTTCCTCTGTGAACTGCTCTCTAACCTGATCTATATACATACGCGCATTTGCTTCTATGGATAGGATTCCATCTACGGTCCTTCGCCAATCTTCCTCAAGGCTGATGATACCTACGTTGTGTTTGGTTGTTTTTATTAACCAGTGCTCAAGCTCCCTAGTGACGGAAGATTTCCCAAGCCCTGTCCCTCCTGTCAACGTGACCAGCTCTCCTTGTCTCAACCCATAAAGCTTATCGTTCAGCCCTCTCCAAGGGTAAGGGACAGCTTCCCTCTTCTTCCTGTTCTTGAACTTATCCTTACTGTCTGATACATTTAACACACCTGAGGGGGTATATATCTTAGCTTCCCAGAAGGCTTTGATGAAAGCAGAATGAGCATTCTTTCTAAGCATTTCATTAGGATCTTTGAAGCCGTTAGGAAGGGTCATTAGCCTAGCACTTCCTGGTTTTAAGATACGCGCGACTTGTCTTGAGGCTTGTCTTCCTGGCTTATCATTATCGAAAGCAAGTACCACTGTTTCATACCCTTCTAAAAATTCCAAAGATTCCTTTATATCTTTTACTGCTCCCGCTGCCCCAGACTTTATAGAAACAACAGGCCACTTACTACCTAGCAACTCATAAGCAGCCATCGCATCACACTCTCCTTCAACGATGGTGATAAACTTCCCGTTCTTAGGAGCGACCTGCTGCCCAAACAACCCTGTGTTAGAGGGTGTCCCTTTCCAAGAGAAGAACTTCTGATCTACATAGCGAGTCTTTGAAGCTGTTATCTCATTGGATGTGAAGTAAGGATAGATATGTTGTAATACCTTTCCTTGTGTGTCTGTCACAATCTTCACGCCAAACTTCTTAGCTGTCTCTTCTGTTATACCCCTGTCAGAAAGAGCGCCGAACATCCCTTCCAACTCTTCCTCCGCTGTATAAGCTACTTTGTTTTTCGAGGCTGTCCCCGAACCTTTACTTTGTATTACCTCTTTTATGTTAGTGATTGTCTCTACATTACTCGTATACTTCTTACATGAGAAGCAGTACCCCGACCCATCCTCGTTGATTGAAAAGCATCCTTTGTGTTCGCAAGATGGACATGACAAGTGCGTATGTTTGAACCTGTTTTCAGCAGCTTCCACGATCTCTCTCCTAGATTTACTACAGCCTTAATACCTAGTCTCGTTTATTAAATATTATTCATCCTCCTCTGGTTGCTCCTCAATCAAAGCCTCTTCAGTTAGATTTTTCTCAATGATTGTTCTTAGCTGAGCTAAAGCTGCCGCATGGATCGCTACCTTTTTATTTAGTTCACGGACATCCTTATCTGTTTCAACCAACAATTTTATTGCTTGTTGCCCCTCTTCTGAAAGCTTGTCTACTTCGTATCTTCCCTCCTCTGTAGTGTAAGTCCATGTCATTGCCTCGGCCTGTGGTTGTTGTTGTTGTGTCATAATTAAAACTCCAGTGAAGGCTCTTCGTTTCTAGTGGCAGGTTTATCACCGTCCCACTCTACTATCTCTATGATTTGTGCCGCAACAAGCTCTGCTCTCTTTACTTTATCGGGACCTTTCCCTTTGTATTCAATATGCTTCCATTGTACCTTTATCTTAGATCCGTTGCCTATGTTAATATCAATTTCTTTCCCTTCAGAATCTACTAAAGTAGGGGCTGAGTTAGGGGAACCGTCCTTGTGATAAGCAAACTTCTTGAAGGCTATAACAGGATCAAGGGTATACTTCCTGTCTCCAGCAGGGAAGCAGCTCATATATCCCCTGGATTTAAACATGTCAAATACTTCATCCGACACAGCTAAGTTCACCTCATAGAAAGCTGGTACAAATTTCTCGTTAGGTATAGTAATACAAGGATAGTAAGCTATTCCTTCTATCACACAAGGTATACCATTCATTAGTGGAATCTCTTTCATTTTTTCATCTTCTCCTTTCTTAGAATCTACGCTTGTCTATGTCTAATCTAACAACCATCTCGCATCCTACCATAGGCTCCCCTTGCTTATCAAATTTCAAACCATTAACATACCTGCTGACAGCCCCCATCAACTTGGATGGAGCTGTTTGTGATTCCATTCCTTGTAACACTGTAGCTCCTTGTCTAGTGACATCAAACGTCACAACTACATTATGTATACCAGGAGTGTTAGCTTCTTCGGCTGCTCTTTGCAACGGCCCTAGCTGCTCGGTCCTATTTATAGGTGTAAGAGCACACGCCTCTAGCCGTGAAATAACGTCCTGATATTCCTCTGTTGCAGTAGGTTTAATAGTCAAGCTTCTTAGCTCTTCAACCAAAGAAGAAAGCTCTAAGATTTCAGCGTCAGCCTCTGTCACTATACCGTGTAAGCTTGCGATCTCTTGCTGCGATTCTTCTATCCTTTGATCTTGCAACTCATTAGCAGCGTACCCTTCTGCATGTTCTAACCCTACAGCTACAAACCTGTTTCTTATAGAACTAAACACCTCTTCGTTCATCTCTTTATATAGAAGGTGCTCCTCTTTATTACCCCTGAACTCATTAGCATAGCTAATCATGTTGTCTTGTAATGAGTCAGACCTCTCCCTTAAAACTGTATTAGCCTCAGCTACATCAGCTTCTACTCGTCTTACCTGTGAGGTAGCCTGCCTCCTGGTTTCTACAACCTCATCTGATAACCTCTCCATAAGATAATAACTACTCGCCCCACTAATAGTTAATGATACTACTACTGCTACTGCTAATATTCTAAACATTTTCCTACCTCCTTAAACGTGTCTTTAGATTTTCCCTAGATGCTCTATAAAAGCAGGGATTAAATCATAAATCTCCCTCTCTGAAAGAGGTAACATACCATCGTGACTGCTTCTATAAAACTCCTTGAACCTCTTTACCAACCCATTCTTGACAGGTACTCTAACACCCATTCCCAGAACGAACGCTTGATAATATATATCAGTAAGATACTCTTCTTCTTTAAGCTCCTCTTCAGAAGGTTTCTTTACTACCTCATTCCAGTAAGGGTTTGTCATAGCTTCTCCCATTAACACTTAAAAGAAACACTACTTAACCTATTTAATAAGTGTTCAATAAATATAAGATTAACACCTTAAGATATTGAACTGTCTCACCTGCTTAACAAGTTAAAGAGTATAACATATCATAACTCCTAAGTCAACCCTTTATGAGAGTAACGAATTACTCTACTTCAGAAGCTCCGCAAAATCACTTACACTCTCATACTCTACGTCTTTGTTTTCCCATCTGCGCTCCAAGGTATCTAGGTTCTTCAGCTCTCGTTCTACATCGAAGAGATCCCCGGTCCAGTAAGCCGATTCAAATGTGTGTCCTGTGTCTGTTGTTTCCCTAGTCATATCGTTCTCCTCTTTCTTTTGTTTATACCTATACTTCAGCACCCGTGTCTTCGACAGTACCTCCTCTGTTTATTATAAAGGAAAATAAAGACCCTTACATTCAACAGCTTACATACTCCATTATATCTCAAACCCACGGGGCCTTCTCACTATCTAACACCCGTCCCTAGTTTCTCAGTCTAACATAAACAGCAAATTCTTGTGAGTCTTTTAGTTTAACATTACCTCCATGCCCATAGCGTACACCCGCTACTGGCTTCCTACCCTTGAGTTCTAACCTCCACTTGGAATCTGCACGACTCATTGCCTCTCTAAAAATATCCACCAAAGCTCTACTCTCTGGTGTGTTCGCAAACTTTAACAGATGATTATGTTTCATTATCATTCTCCTCTTCCTGCCTTTGCCGCTCTAAAAAAGCCTGCTGATAGCAACACCAGGATAGGTCCTCTCCATAATTTACCATCTTGTCAAAAGCATTCGCTGCATTCGCAAGTTCAAAAGCTTCTCTCAATTTTTTACTCACGACTCTTCTCCAAATATAGATGGGAAAATTCTATTCAACTTTATAATCATCTCCACTTGTTCAGCTCTCTGGTGGAAAAGCTTCTCGTCAATAGCGTCAAGTCTCTCTAAGATTTTTTCGTTATCAGTCATTGTTCTTCCCCTGTGCTTCAACATAAAAGTCCATCTCTGATTCAGAGTTAAAAGCAAGACTCTCCGTTTTTTCAGTTGTCTTGGCGCGGTCCACAACTACCTCCCCCTCCTTATTCTGCTTATATGCGTAGGCTGTTTCCGTTGTTTCTATAGTTGCCCACTCTACCTGTTCGGAGTCTAGCTTCAAACCTTGCGCCTTTTTCAAGTAGTCTATGACTGCCTCTTCTACTTCCCAATAACTTAGCTTAATCACCATTATACTCTCCCTTTTAGACTATCATACTTTAGTCACTTTGTCCCTGTCAAACAAATTAGATCTATGCGCAGAGGGTTTTGATTTTGCCTTAGCAAGCCAGCAAAAGGAGCAATAATAAAACCGTGTACCGAGCCTCTCTTCATATACGACTGGCTGTTCATCACTGCACCGACAACACTTACTCATTGCTTTTCCTTTCATAGCTACTTGATTCCTAATGTTTGTTTAGCAACAGCTAATAAATCTATCAAAGGTAATTTATTACATGCATTAGGCTGATCAGGTTCAGAATTTTTCAATGCCTTCTCTAGTTCCGATGCTCTTTCTATCTGGTATGCCTCCTCTTCCGCGGCTTCGTCTGCCTCAACATAAGCCTGCTCAACCCTACACTCCTCCAGTTGTTCCAGGTATCTTTCGTGTTCTTGATTACTCATACTAATACATCCTCCCAGTAGTCATTTATTTGTCCACAAGTGTTGCAATACGCTTCTCTTTCCACGCCATCGGAGCATTCTTCGATAGGCTTAAGATTAACATCTACCCACCAGCGAAACTCAAGGTCCGAGCCTTCACACTTAACACACTTCCTAGACAGATCGGTATTCCCTATCGTATACATATCATTCTCCTCTTCCTTAACATATCGTTCATGTTTTAGTTTCTCAAGTCCAGGTAAAGTAGGATAGCTCCCCAGATTATCACTCCACAAATACCCCCAACGGTTAATATAAAAAATCCTAATTCCATTTTTAATTCCTCTTTGATTTGGTTTTCCAAGATCCCCTAGTTGGGGATTTCGGCCAGTTACCACCTGGCACTCTTCAGTTGGACTTCATCATAGATTGTCAATCATTGCGTCCTCGTTCCTCCAAACTGATCTCACTTTCTTTCTGGAGATCAAGTTTCTATTGGCATCACGGGTAATCAAATAACGGTCAAACTTCCACTTGGCATCACTGGTTTCTTCGTTTCTCACGATGGTGTTGCCATCACCATCTCTGGCAAGAGATGTCTCGTAGTATTCTTTAGTGCCATCATTGTTGAGAACACTTACGCCGCTGCTGAGAATACTGAGCCTGTCTTTCTTTAATGATTGTTCCAGCAATTCGAGGGTTTCTTTTTTGGAACAACTGCCAACAAAAGTCACGTTTTTCGCATTATCGTTACTGCGGATGACCCCGATGCCGACATAACCAAGTTTATTTGGCTTGATGGTGATGTTTGCAAAATTGCTTACGTTGTTCATGTCAGTTGTTTTCCCCGATTTATTTAACTTACACCCTTATTATACACAGTATCGTGTCGTTGTCTATACATTTGTGCAACTTTTAGCAATCATTTGCAGTTGAATTAACTTAACTTTAATTCACAAGCTTGCCAAAGCATCCTTTACAGAATCCAGAGTGGAAGCTTCTCAAGACCGAAAAAATCCTCGATGCGCCGTGTTTGCTTAACTAGGGCTTCATTGATTTGTTGCTTTTCACGCTCGGTGATCAATTCTGCAAAATAATCACAAGAGGTTCTCTCTTCCCAGTATTCCGCACCCTCTGTCCCCCATTGCACTACAACAAGTTTCGCAAACTGATTTGGTGTTAATTTTTTGTCGCTGACCTTGATCATTGTCTTAATTTCCTTTCATCATAAATTTACATGCTTCCCAGAACATCCAACCGACAATTCCCAATGCTGCCAGCAATATTATAGTACACAATGCCGTCAATAATCCAAATAGTATAGTCATTTTATTATATTCCTTTTAAGTATATAAGTGTACTGGGAAAAGCTCTAGTCCTATCTTTTTACGAAGCTCCCAAAAACTGGAACCGTATTCCGTTGAAACATTCCAAAAGCTTTCCAATCGATCACCAGGAACCGTATTATCTCTTTTATCAAACGCGCCCATAATCCCTTGTTCGTTGAAAGCGTCAGCGTCTATCTCATACAGGTATCCAAGATCCGTGGAGTGGTCTACTAGTAACACAAGACAGAGGCCGTTCTTCTTTTCTGAAAGTACCACGGCGGTAATAATTACATCTGCAAGGTAACTTTTTAACGTAGGATAGCTGTAGCACACTTCAGTCCTTCCTGCATCAAACTGAATTATTTTGCTAAGCTCGTGAATATTATACATGCTTTACTCCTCCGTGTAACCGTCAAACCAACCTTCGCCGCGTGTGTCTTCTCTTCTACAATGCGCTTGCGCTTCTTGCAGCGTCAACCCCTTAGATATTGTATAAGGGCTTCTCTGCGCATCTCTATAAAAGCGTACTATTTTATACATTACTTTATCCTTTCCTGTTTAAGTTAAAACTAGTTTGCACACCCGTTAAGATGTGCAAAGTAGTACTAACTTTCTATAACGAATAAGCCATCTTTATCCTTATCGTCATAAAATATATTGATGGTAGTGGTAAAGCCTTTCCTATCTGTGATTAAGATGTCCCTACAATATCCATTGTCATCACCAATAGCCATGGGTTTTTCAGCGACTATTTTGACAGTGTTGTGAATCGTTATTGTGCTCATATTCTGTGTCCTTGTGTTATGTGTTTCGACTTGGGATAAGCTTAGCACACTTCTAAAACTTGTCAAGCTTTAATTGATAGAATTAGGGGTTTTAACATTACAATAGTTTAATGTGTAAAGCCTTGAAAAACTTGGAAAGCTGTGATAGGAAACAGAGCGTTGTAACGTTAGCGTGTCACTTGTCAAGCTTCCGAACTATTTTCTTTTAAACCCTTGACAAGCTTCAAAAGCTGTGGTAATAGGCGTGGGAGCTTTTGAAGCTTGACAAGATGTTAATGCTTATCAAGTGCAAATGAGAATCATTCTTGTTTGAGAAGCATTCCCAGGCGGTAACGCTTGACAAGTGCAAATGAGAAGCATTCGCAACGGGGTAGGCAGGTGGCCACGGGGGGGTGGGGTGGTATAAAACACAATGCCGTACATTTCAAAGCTTTTCAACTTTGGAACTATTCTAGCTGGCGGCATCCTATTCAAAGCTTCAAAAGAATTTAGAAGCTTTAGAAGCTTTATAAGCTTAGTAGCTTTATAAGGCTCTAGAACCTTGGGGCCTGTTACTTTAGTATACAGCTCATATTCACTTTTGTCAATAGCTACATAGATATATTACATTACAATCAGTTAATGTTAGTATATTAAAAGAAAAAGACTTGACAAATCCTATATTGACCCCTATAATATATAGCATGGAAGAAGATATTAAAACAACCCATTCAAATTCAAAGTATTTATCAGCACTTTCTGCTAAACCTCAAGCAAACAGGCAACGTGAGTTGTCGGAAAAGCAGCAAAGTTTCTTAGATAACCTGATAAAAACTGGAGGTGATCCAAAGAAAGCAGCAGAGTTGGCAGGATATGCTGAAGGTAGCTATTCTCAAGTTATAAATTCCCTTAAAGAAGAAATGATAGACCTAGCCTCTCATATTCTCGCCCAATCTGCCCCCAAAGCAGCCCTTAAACTGGTACATGTGATGGATTCTAATGAACCTATACCACAAGCTAACATACGTTTACAGGCTGCGCAAACTATTCTAGACCGTATAGGACTAGGAAAAACAGAAAGAGTGAATGTAAACCATACTACGGATGGAGGAATCTTTATACTGCCTGCTAAACAAGCGGGTGAAGACCTAATAGAAGCTGAATCTGAAGCTTTAGGTTATGCGTAAGAAGAGAGGAGCAGGTTGTGTTCCTTTTGGTTACGATACAGATGATAAGGATTCTAATTATGTCATACCTAACGAAGAACATTTAGAAGTTTTTCAATCTGTTGTAGAGTCGGTAGTAGTTAACTCTATTAATTATAGAGAAGGAGCCGAATGGATCAGCTATAAGACTGGAAGACCGTTGTCAGGCAGAGGATTACAGAAGCATATAGACATAAATTATGGAAAAAGAAACTCCTCCGAACGATTGGGACATCAATCCAGAATTTTATCAGAAAGATAGTAAGGATAATTTCCTTTTAAAGCTAGATGGCACGCCAAAAAAGAAGGCAGGCCGTAGGAAAGGAGTGAAATCAAAAGGGTATAACTTACATTCTGACACTATAGCTAAGCAAAAGGCTAGGCAATCTTTAAGGTCTAAAGAAAAAAGAGCTGAAAAGATAGCTATTAAGTTAAAGAATGTAAAAGAAACGATTAGAAAGCAAAGAAAGATACAAGGTAAACTAGATGAGCCAGCTTCCAAGAAGACCCTTGCTGGGAAAATCATCACAAAAGAAGATATTGAAAAGCATTTACCTGCTACAGTAAAAGAACAAGTTTATAAAAACAGTGTTGTCTTTGAACCGAACGAAGGTCCACAGACAGAGTTCTTAGCTTCCCCTGAACGAGATGTTCTGTATGGAGGAGCCGCAGGAGGAGGTAAGTCTTATGCTATGTTGGTAGACCCTTTAAGGTTTTGCCATCGTGCAGCACATAGAGCGTTGATACTTAGACGATCAATGCCTGAATTAAGAGAGTTGATAGATAAGTCCAGAGAATTGTACCCACGGGCCTTCCCTGGCTGTAAGTTTAGAGAAGTAGAAAAAGTATGGAACTTCCCTAGCGGAGCTAAAGTAGAGTTTGGTTTCTTAGAAAGAGATGCAGACGTTTACCGCTACCAGGGACAGTCATATTCTTGGATAGGTTTTGATGAGATTACTCACCTTCCTACTGAGTTTGGCTGGAATTACTTGTCTTCTAGGTTGCGTACAACAGATTCGGAAATTGATCCCTATTTAAGGTGTACTGCAAACCCAGGAGGCGTTGGTGCGCATTGGGTAAAGAAAAGATATGTTGATCCGAATGAGCCAGGACAAGCTTTTAAAGGCGCGGACGGTCTTACAAGACGTTTTATTCCTGCTAGACTAGACGATAATCCTTATCTTTCTACAGACGGACGTTATGAAGAGATGCTTAAAGCTCTTCCTCCGGTTCAACGGAAGCAGTTATTAGAGGGTAATTGGGATATAACAGAAGGAGCAGCCTTTACTGAGTTTGATCCTACTATGCACGTTATTCCTCCTTTTCAACTTCCGATATCATGGGAAAGGGTAAAAGGAATTGATTACGGTTACGCTTCTGAAAGCGCTTGCATATGGGCAGCCGTAGATTCGACAGATGGGACACTGGTTGTTTATAGAGAATTATATCAAAAGAATTTAACAGGGAAGGATTTAGGACAGGTTATCACAGAAATGGAAATAGCTGACCCCTTTGCCGTTCCAGGTGTATTAGACACAGCTGCATGGGCTAGAACAGGTACGACAGGCCCTACAGTAGGAGAAGCTCTAGTCAATGAAGGACATAAGCTTCGTAGAGCAGACAAAAATAGGATACAAGGGAAAATTCAAATACACGAATATTTAAAAATACGACATAGTGGAAGGCCAAAGATGCAGATTTTTAACTCTTGTCCAAACTTGATAAAAGAATTACAAAGCATTCCAATGGATAAGACTAGAGCTGAAGATGTAGACACACACGCTCCTGATCACGCTTATGATGCCTTACGGTATTTAATTATGTCGCGCCCGAAAATAGACGACCCTATTAATAGAATGAGAAATTTTAGATTAGAGCAAGCTTATCAACCTATAGATATGGAATTTGGATATTAAATGGCAGAAAATACTAATATGTTTGGAGAAAGCGCTAACTCACTCTACTTAGAAGATGTCGAGGGAGAAGAAGGGAAAACCTTAGTTCTTGAGGAAGACGCTCGCAATAGGTTTGTAGGTCTTTTAGAAAGCCGCTTCAATATGGCTGAAAGTTCTAGAGATCTAGACGAGCAGAGATGGATAACGGCTTATCATAATTATCGTGGTTTGTACGGCAAGCACCTTAAATTCAGAGAAACCGAAAAGTCCAGAGTCTTTGTAAAAGTTACAAAAACAAAAGTATTAGCAGCCTTTGGTCAGTTAGTAGATGTTATCTTTGGAGCAGGTAAATTTCCTATAGGGATTAGTGAGACTAAAATTCCAGAAGGAATCCCTGAACACGCTCATTTAGATATTAATAACCCTTTACCAGGGATAGAGACAACTCCTCAAGGAAAGGAAGAGACAGGAGAATCTTCAGAAGAAGGAACTGAACTTAGTCCTTATGATGTAGGTTACGAAGGAGACGGAAAAGTATTAAGACCTGGAGCAACTTTTAACACAGGTAAATTTGAGGAAGAGTTTGTTGAGCAAAAAGCAAAAGAAGACGGAGTGTTGCGGGAAGGGTTGTCACCGTCACCGCAGGCGCTTGAGGTTAATCCGGCAGAAAAAGCAGCTCGAAGAATGGAAAAACTTATTCACGATCAAATTGACGAGTCTAATGGATCAAGTGAAATCAGAAACGCTTTATTTGAAGCGGCGTTATTCGGTACGGGTATTGTTAAAGGCCCTTTTAATTTTAATAAGACGTTAAATAAATGGGACGAGGGAGAAGATGGAGAGCGATCTTATGCTCCTTTATCAGTTAGAGTTCCTCGCATAGAATTTGTAAGTATATGGGACTTCTTTCCTGATCCTAACGCAACCAATATAAGCGAATGTGAATATGCTTTTCATAGACATAAATTAAATAGATCTCAAGTGAGAGCATTAAGCAAGCTTCCCTACTTTGATAAGGACGCTATTCGTGCTTGTTTGACAATGGGATCAAACTATGTTGAAAAAGATTATGAGCATGAGTTAAAAGATGATCATCGCTCTCAAGATTACGGTTCAGGGAAGTTTGAAGTTTTAGAGTACTGGGGAATCATGGACGCAGAGTATGCTCGTGAATCAGGGTTAGATCTAGGAGAAGATGTAGATGATTTAGACGAGGTACAGATTAATGCTTGGATATGCAATGGAATCTTGTTAAGAGTTGCAGTTAATCCTTTTACTCCTTATCGTATTCCTTATCATTCGTTTCCTTATGAACGAAATCCTTATAGTTTCTTTGGAATAGGTATAGCAGAAAACATGGATGATTCCCAAAAGATAATGAATGGACACGCTCGTATGGCAATCGACAACTTAGCTTTATCAGGTTCTCTAGTCTTTGACGTAGACGAGTCTGCTTTAGTTGGCGGTCAAAACATGGAAATATATCCAGGTAAAGTGTTCCGTAGACAAGCAGGAATGCCAGGACAAGCTATTCATGGTGTTAAGTTTCCTAATACTTCTACTGAAAATATGATGATGTTTGATAAGTTTAGACAACTTGCAGACGAACAGACAGGTATTCCTAGTTATAGTCACGGACAAACAGGCGTACAAAGCATGACAAGAACAGCTTCTGGTATGTCTATGCTTTTAGGTGCAGCTTCTTTAAACATAAAGACTGTAGTTAAAAACTTAGATGATTTTCTTCTTAGACCGTTAGGAGAAGCTTATTTTCAATGGAATATGCAGTTTCTTGAGAGTAAACTAGGTGTTAAAGGGGATTTAGAGGTTAAAGCTACAGGAACAAACAGCCTGATGCAGAAGGAAGTAAGGAGCCAGCGGCTTACTACTTTCTTACAATCCGTACAAAACCCTGCTATTGCGCCTTTTGTTAAAATATCGAAGCTGATTAGTGAGCTTGCTTATACATTAGATCTTGATCCTGATGAAGTTTTGAATGATCCCGAAGAAGCCGCTATTATGGCGCAAATTATAGGAATGCAAAATGCTGGAAAAACAGTTAGCGAGGAAGCTCTCAATTCTGGTCAACAACCAGGAGCTATGGGAAGCGTTACAGGAGCACCTGGACAACCTCAAAACCTTGGAGACACAGGTACTGGTGGGGGCAACATCGGAACGGGAAGTGTTTCGCAGCCAGGGGAAGATGGTTTTGCTGGCACGGTTGGCTCAGTTGAAGGAACAGGTTAAAGAAGCTAAAGATAGGAAGGATTAATATGACTAATAGACGATACAAGTATAACCAAGGCTCTCTAGTTTCTATGGAAGATGAAGTATCACCTGCTTTGCTGGTTCCAACAGAACAACAAGGCGAGATGTCTATGGCTTCTTCTCCTGATTTTCCTCCAGAAGATATAGCAGAGGAAGGAGAGATGATGGATTCAGACGATGAAATGGAAGGAGAGTATCTTTCTTTTATTATTAATGAGTCTCTTGATAGCGAAGAGGAAACATATTTAATGAGTAAGTTAGAAGATGATCCACAGCTGAGTCAAATATTTGACAAAGTTATAGGAACAGCTTCTGAATTTTCCGGTGAGGGGGCAGTAGAAGGCCCTGGAACTGGAGTCTCCGATTCGATTCCCGCAAGGTTATCGGAAGGAGAGTTTGTCGTAACCGCTAAAGCAGCTGATGAGATTGGTCCTGACAACATGCAGGCCATGATGAAAGACGCAGAAGCTAGGGCAGATAAACGACAAATGGCGCAGGCGGGAGGACTTATGAGCAAAGATCCTGGAGTACTTGAAGACAGTGATGAAATCAAGAAAGGAATGCTCTCAGTTAATCCCCGAATGCGAACGGGATAAGGCTACCCGTGGCAACACGGCCCCTTATCATATTTTAACCTTTTGGCTACCTTGGAGTATAAGCCCTATATTAAATAACGTATTTAATGTAGCTACCTTATAAAACGACAAGCCCCGTAAAGGAGAGTGATAATGATTGAACAGCAAGAAGAGTTACAGCCGCAGGAAGAAGAGAACGCTAATCCTTACAATATGGAAAAGTCTTGGCATACGCCAGACAAGCTAATGGATTCAGCAGACTCGTTATTTTATTCTTCTTCGTCACAGGCTACCCGTAGTAATACGGCCCCTGTACAAAAAAAAGAAGGAGAAGATAAGAAAACTTCCAAAAGGACGAACTATAAGAAACGCTATGACGATCTTAAAAAGCATTATGATGATAAGGTATCACAGTTTAAACAGAGAGAGCAGCAGCTAACAGCGCAACAAAGGGCCTCACAGCCTCAATATGAAGCGCCAAAAACTGAAGAACAGCTACAGAAATTTAAACAAGAATATCCTGATTTATATGAAACAGTAGAAACGGTTGCACATTTAGAAAGTGAAAAACAAGTTAAAGAGCTTCAATCTCAGCTATCAGCGGTTCAACAGCGTGAAAATGATATAATGAGAAGGGAAGCAGAAGCTGGTTTAAAACAAGCTCATCCTGATTTCGAGGATATTCGAGGATCAGACGAGTTTCACGGATGGGCAAAAGAGCAACCGGAACAGATACAAGACTGGGTATATAAAAATTCACTAGATGCTACTTTAGCTAGTAAAGCAATTACCTTATATAAACTTGAAAATGGCTTAACAACTCCTGGGAAACAATCTAAAAGATCACAAAACAAGCAGTCTTCTTCTAAAGCTTCAGCAGCCGATCTAGTGTCTACTAAAACAACAACAGTAGATGCGGCGCAGCCTCAGAGGATTTGGACTGAACGGGAAATTACTGCAATGCCTATGGACCAGTTTGATAGATTTGAAGAAGAAATTAATCAAGCTATTACAGAAGGCAGAGTAGTAAAATAATTTGTCTATTTTTTTAGGAGGAATCAGAAATGGCGTATAATGCAAGTGACCAATATTTTGAACAAAGCACAGATACTAATGGGAACTTTGCTAACTCCGTAAGTGGTCAGACTAATTCGTTTTTTCTTCCTGCCGTTTATTCTAAAAAGGTTCTTAACTTTTTCAGAAAATCTTCGGTAGCGGAAGCGATTACGAACACCGATTATTCCGGTGAGATTACTAACTTCGGAGACTCAGTAAAGATTATTAAAGAACCGACCATTACCGTATATCAATACGAGCGTGGTGCGGACGTAACTCAAACGAAGCTGACAGATCAAGAGTTATCTCTTGTAGTCGATACAGCTAACGCCTTTAAGTTCAAGGTGGATGATATTGAAAGCAATATGTCCCATGTGAACTGGAGGGAAGTAGCTTCATCTTCAGCGGCCTATGCGCTTAAAGATGCGTTTGACGAAGGCGTAATTGCCACAATGTTTGCAGGTGTATCCGCATCTAGCCCTAACCATATCCTTGGTTCGGACAGTGCTACGGATCTAGCTGCTGGTACATTTGATGGCACAGGTAATCTAGATATTGGTTTCGGCTCTTCAGAGCATGATCCCATAGATGTTTTGGCACACATGGCTCGTCTTCTAGATGAGTCTAATATCCCAGAAGAAGGGAGATGGTTCGTAGCCGCTCCTGAGTTCTATGAGGTTCTGTCTGCAACAGCATCAAAACTTTTATCAGTAGATTATAATGCTGGTCAAGGTTCTATTAGAAACGGTCTAGTATCATCTGGTAAGCTTCGTGGCTTTAATATGTACAAGTCGAATAACATTGCAAGCACAACTAATGCTGCTGGTAAATGTATCGCTGGACATATGTCTGCTACAGCGACTGCACAGACGATTACGAGTACTGAAGTGCTACGAGATCCTGATTCATTTGGTGATATTGTACGAGGTCTTCATGTTTATGGAGCCAAAGTACTTAGAGCCGATGCATTAGTCTCCGCGTTCTACGGTATCGACTAACCAACTGGAGGGGAGTCTGCAAAGGCTCCCTTTCCTTTTAATTTAATATTTAATTTTTGGAGAAAAGACAATGGCAAACCCAGTTATCAATATTCGAGATACAGGGCGTAATTCAGCAAGGACTTTAGATGTTCGTGATCTCGCTGATAACGTAATTAATTCGTGGACATCTGTAACAACAGGTACTATCGCAGTCACAGCGGCAGAAAACTACGATGTTTCTTTCACACAACCAGCTGATACAATCATTCGTAACGTGATTGCAATTCCTGCTGGTAACATAGTTACTGCTGGCGCATCAGGCGATGATGTAGATTTCAGCATGGGAACAGCCGCAGGTGGCGCACAGCTAGTAGCCGCTAAAGCTATTCTAGACGACGGCGGTGCTGCTGTTACTTGGACAGCTAATGCACCCCTTTATCTTATCCAAAACTCACACGGAAACGCAGCTAATGCTTTTCTAGGAACAGCGGTAGCTGCCGGAGTTATTGGTGGACCTGCTACTTCAGAGGCTATTGTAATTGCAGCTACCTTATACAGTGCAGCAGCAAGAACACTGCATATGCGTCTTACACCATTAGCAAATGATCTCGCTACAGCCGCTACTACCGTTACTTATTTAATTGAGTTCCTGCATCTAGGCGCACTGCCTGAGTAGCAAGAGGAGCAAGTAAATGCCACAATTAGGAAGTGATAAGAATCCCATTATAATGAATAGCTCTGGGAAGAAGAGTACCAGGGTTTTGGGACTTCTAGGAAGGCAGTATGCTGGAAATACTAAGCAAAAGTATAAAGATAATTATGATCGAATCTTTAAAAATAAATTAAGGGTAGGAGGAAAAGATGCCTGAATTAACCTATGGTAATGTTGTAAATTATAAGGACATTATAGAGATGGAAGGATACTACGAAAATTCTAAGGAAAAACAAGATAGTTCTTTTTATGATAAGGAAGTAGCTGCTGCTGGTAAAGAAGAAGATTAATGGCAACAACCTACCTCACATTGTCTAATGAGGTTTTGCGTGAGCTTAATGAAGTTCAATTAACGTCTGCTAATTTTTCTAGTGCGATAGGCATACAAGCCTTCGTAAAAGAATCTGTTAATAGGTCATTGAATGATATTGCAAACGAGGAGCCTCAACTTCCTTTTTTTACTGCTGGAGTTAGCGGAGGCACAGACCCTTTTTATGGGAACGTGACTGTTGCTAGTGTAGCAGGGACAAGATGGTATTTGTTAAAAGCTAGTAGCTCTAGTATCACTACGGATTATTCGTCTGTAGACTGGGATGATTTCTATATCACGACAATAAACGTATCGGGAGAATCTGCGCCTTATACATCGAAAGGGTTGAAGTTTGTTTCTTTACCAGAGTGGCGAAAATATTTAAGAGATTCCGAAAATTCTGACGATGCTTCTTCTCAAGTATATGGTACACCTAGATATATTATACGAAGCCCTGATCATAGGAAGTTTGGATTAAGCCCTATTCCAGATAAAGTTTATAATGTACATTTCTATGCTTATACGATTCCTACAGCCTTATCTGCGCATGGGGATGCTATAGTTTTACCTGACCAATACTCTTCCCTTATTACAGCTAGAACCAGGTATTATGTGCATCAATTCAAAGAAAACCTACAGCAAGCAGCTTTCGCCTTGGACGATTATAAGAAAGGAATGAAGCACATGAAATCTAACTTAATCAATCCTCAACCGAAAGCAATGATAGACACTAGGACTTATTTCTAATGGCAGCATCTCAGCCCTTTTCAGTGCCACTCCAAGGCGGTTTAGATAGAGCTAGTAATGTAATAGAACTTGTAAAAACTCCGGGGGCAGCAACAAGATTACGAAACTTTGAAGTCTCTACAAGAGGTGGGTATAGACGTATTAACGGATATACTCAACTAGGAGATGGGACAAGACCTAATGGATCTAATGCCATATTAGGAATGCATATTTATGGCGATGGGCTAATAGTTGCATCAGGAACAAACCTTTACTTTAGCCAAGACGGAGATAGCTGGCTACAGATTAATAAGGCTAGTGTAGCAGGTGGAGGAGATGATTATACAGCTTTTACAGGACGAAGTGCTTCAGCTAGAACTTCGCAAAGTACAGCGCATTTTGCTACTTATGAAGGCGATACCTCCTACGGAGAAGTCCTTATAACTGACGAAGGTTCTGGAGCAAAGCCTTTCTATTTTAAAATGACAGGGACTGATGCAGCATTAAGTAGCAGGACTTATTACGCTAAAGAGATAACAGTTAGCGGCACTCATTATCCGAAATACTGTGTAATACACGACAAGCATTTGGTAGTTGCAGGGGCAGCTACAGCTTTGAATACTATATTCTACAGCGGCACAAGCGACATAGATGATTTTACAACTACAGGATCTGGTAGTATTGTTCTAGATGATCAGGTAGTAGGTTTAAAATCTTTCCGTGATGAATTGTTTGTTTTTTGTAAGAACTCTATTTACAAGTTGCAAAACATAAATAATTCTACTACGATAGCGGTTGTTCCTGTCACTAAAAACGTAGGTTGTGTTGATGGTAAAACTATCCAAGAGTTTGCAGGGGATCTAATCTTCTTAGCACCTGATGGATTTAGAACAATCGCAGGTACGTCTAGGATTGGCGATATTGAATTAGGAACTGTAAGCAAAGCTATCCAACCTATTATAAATGACATCATTGATAACACAGCTACCTTTGAATATAGTAGCGTTGTTCTTAGAGATAAATCACAGTATAGATTATACTATAGTGCAGACTCTGCTTCAACAGCCAACTCAAAAGGAATCATAGGCACTTTAACTTCCAGAGGTTTTGAGTGGTCTGAAACACAGGGTATTCAAGCTTCTGCTATTGCTTCAGGATTTAATTACTCAGGAAAAGAAAAAAGATACCACGGGGATAGAACGGGTTACATTTATAATCACGACACGGGGAATGATTTTAATCCTGCTGGAGTATCTACAAATATCCTAGCAGAGTATCAGTCACCTGATTTTGATTACGGAGACTTCGGAACTTTAAAAACTTTAGATCATATTAAAGTTTCTTTATTTCCAGAAGGAGCCGTTGAGCCTACGCTTAGAGTTCGTTTTGATTACGATAGTACAGATAGATTACAGCCTACGGATATAGGAATTATATCTGCGACACCTTCAGTTTTTGGAGATTCTTCAGCCCTTTTTGGAACAAGTACTTTTGGCGCACCAGAGCAGCCGCTAGTTAGATCTTCACTACAGGGAAGTGGTCATAGTAACTTCTTTAAAATATTTAGTGAAGATACAAAAGCTCCTTACACCATCAACGGATTATACATTAATTATAGACCTTCAGGAAGATTATAATGGGAACAACTTATACGCGACAAAGTTCAATAGCCGATGGCGACACTATAACGGCTGCGCTTTTCAATAACGAATATAACCAAATACTAAACGCTTTTGTTTATGCTTCTAGCGGAACTACAGGACATCAACATGATGGTACTTCTGCTGAAGGTGGTAATATACATACGATTGGCGATCAAGATTTTCTTAATAAGATAGTTGCAGACAGTACAAATAATAGATGGGGAGTTTTTGTCGAAGTCTCCAGTGCTGCTGTAGAGCAAATTAGAATAGCTGATGGAGTTGTCTCCCCAGTTACAGATAGCGATGTAGACATAGGCACAAGCTCTCTATACTTTAAGAATGCTTATATTGATAGTATCACAACCACAGGCAACGTAACTGTTGGAGGAAACTTAGCAGTCACGGGGACAACAACCTTTAATGGTGGTACCCTAACTCTAGGAGATTCTGCCAGCGACAATGTAGTCTTTGGAGCCGATGTAAACAGTAATATTATTCCAAATACAGATAGTGCTTATGATCTAGGTAGTGCTTCACAGGAATGGCGTGACCTCTACTTAGATGGTACAGCCCATATAGATACTTTAGATGTAGATATTAATGCTACTGTTGCAGGTACGTTAGGTGTTACAGGTGTATTAACTACAACAGCTACACAGGTAGCAACTGGTGGAATCACAAGTGGTTCTGATATTATTTCAGACACAGACAGCACAGATAGCTTAGGGTCTACAAGCGTTAGATGGCTAAAAGGCTGGTTCGATACTTTGACAGCAGGAACATTGACGATTGGTTCAGGAAGTGTCACAGATAGTTCAGGGGCTATTTCATTCGGCAATGAAAACCTAACGACTACAGGAATTATCACTGCGGCAGGAACCTCAGTCTTTACAAACTTAGACATCTCTGGCGACATAGATGTAGACGGAACTACAAACTTAGACGTTGTTGATATAGACGGTGCAGTAGATATGGCATCCACGCTTGCCGTTGCGGGAGTCCTAACTGGAGCCTCGCTAGATATTTCAGGCGACATTGATATTGATGGCACTAGTAACCTAGACATAGTTGATATAGATGGTGCTGTGGATATGGCTAGTACTTTAGGCGTAACAGGGGTAGCTACACTTGCATCCTTAGTAGCCACTACAGCAGACATCAATGCAGGTACAATAGACGGAGTAACGCTAGGAACAAACAGTGCAATAACTCAAGCTGTTATTGATGATATCGACTTAAATGGCAAAGTCATAACAATGACGGGTTCCGCTGGAGATACTGCGGTATTGACGGCAGGGACGAATGGAACGCTAAGTATTGCCACAACTGACGCAGGTGGCGCTGCCGCAAACTTTTCAATTTCGGCTGATGGGACGGTGGATATTGATTCAAATGAATTAATGACACTAGACTCTGGAGCAGCTATTAATATAGAACCTGCGGCGGGATCAGCAATTCTATTAGATGGAACGATTAGCATAGACGCAGGAGTAGTCACAGGCGCAACGAGCATTACATCAACAGCTTTTGTAGGAGCATTAACAGGAGATGTCACAGGTACATCATCCAAAGCTACAGTCACAGATAGCACAGCAAATACAAACTTCCCTGTAGTCTTTCACAACGAGTCTGACGGACTCTTAGACGACACAGGAGCTTTACGATACAATCCAAGCACAGGAGAATTGCTAGTACCTAAACTGACTGTAGCAGGAACAACCACTACAGCAGACACAGTAACTATGCAAGCAGCCAATGCTGTAATCTTTGAAGGCGCTACAGCAGACGCCTATGAAACTACACTGAGTATTGTAGATCCTACAGCAGACCACACACAATATTTAATCAATCAAGGAGGATACATTCCTCTTTTAGCAGCATCAACTACGACTGCAATTACTTCAACACCTGCTGAGTTAAACATCTTAGACGGTGCTACAGTTGTAGTAGGAGAGGTAAACGCTTTAGACTTAGGTTCAACGGCTGTAGGTACAGCAATAGCTTCTAAAGCAGTTATCTTAGATTCTAATAAAGATTATACAGGCGTAAGAAACTTAACAATCTCTGGTGAGCTAGACGCAGCTACTTTAGATATTAGCGGTGCGATAGATGTTGCAGGAACAGCCAACCTAGATGTAGTAGACATTGATGGTGCTGTAGACATGGCAAGCACTCTAGCAGTCGCAGGAGTCCTAACCGGAGCTTCACTAGACATATCAGGCGACATCGACATAGATGGTACAAGTAACCTAGACATCGTAGACGTTGACGGCGCTGTAAACTTTGCAGCAGACGTAACGTATGCAGACGGTGCAGACATCATCACCGCTTCAGCAGGAACCTCAAACTTCAGAGCAGGTGTAAACGCTGGTAACTCCATAGCCTCTGGTGGTACCTACAACGTGGTTGTCGGTGATGAAGCAGGTACGGCGATTACTACGGGTGATGAGAATACTTTTGTAGGCTATACCTCTGGTGATGCTACGACCACAGCTACTGGAAACACTGCCGTTGGTTTTAGCACATTAACAACTAACGTATTAGGAAGCAGAAGCGTAGCAATAGGTAGGGCCGCTTTACAGACACAGAACCCTGCTAGTGCAGCTAATATGTACAACACAGCAGTTGGATTTGCCGCAGGTGAAGCAATAACCACAGGCACACTCAACACCTTCGTGGGTGGGCTTGCAGGTGATGCAATTACTACTGGCGGTGAAAACGTAGCAGTTGGCTATCAAGCTTTAGGGGCTGATACACTAGGCGCGCATAACGTAGCGGTTGGCCCATACGCCTTACAAACCCAAAACTTTACTTCAGCTACAGACTCATATAACACTGGAATGGGTTATAACGCAGGAGGCAATATAACCACAGGCGCATCCAACACTCTCATCGGTGGTCTTGCAGGTGATGCAATTACGACAGCGTCTAACAACACGGCTCTTGGGTATACGGCTTTAACGACAAATACCACAGGCGGAGAGCTTACAGCCGTTGGGAACGGCGCTTTATATTCAAACACTACGGGTAGTTATAGCGTAGCAGTTGGTTCCGCAGCTTTAGAAGCTAATACGACAGGAGCAAATAATACTGCTGTAGGTAGATTTTCTCTAAAAGTCAACACAACAGCTTCTGACAACACCGCAGTCGGTGCTGGCTCTTTAGATGCCAACACGACAGGCACTCAAAACACAGCAATGGGAAGTGAGGCATTAGGGGCCACCACTACAGGTGGTTACAATACAGCAGTCGGCGTAAGTGCTTTAACAGCAAACACCACAGGCGCTTACAGCACAGCAGTAGGTCAAAATGCTTTAACGGCTGCGACTACAGGTGGTTACAATACAGCAGTAGGACAAGGTTCTTTAGCAGCAACAACAACAGGCGCTACCAATGTAGCGGTGGGTGTAGATGCTCTGGTAACCAACACCACAGCAAGTAACAACACCGCTGTTGGTTATATAGCATTAAAAATGAACACCACAGGCACAAATAATGTCGGTGTTGGTGCTGCATCACTAGATGCCAACACCACGGGCAACAATAATACAGGTTTAGGAACGAACGCTTTAAGCGCCAACACCACAGCAGAAGCTAATGTGGCTGTAGGCGTAAATGCGCTGATAGCAAACACCACAGGTGCCTATAACACCGCAGTCGGTATGTCCGCTTTAGACGCTAATACCACAGCAGCTAACAACACAGCAGTTGGATATGCTTCTTTAGGAGCAAACACCACAGGTGCAGAAAACGTAGCACTGGGTGCTTTAGCATTAGATGCGCTCACCGTTGGCGCTAATGTTGTAGCAGTAGGATATAAGGCTCTATCTAGCGATACACAAGGTTTTGGGTCTGTTGCAATAGGAAATCAGGCTTTAGAAAATCAAAACTTTACTTCAAATACAGATACTTTTAACACGGCTGTTGGTTATTTTGCAGGAAACGATATAACCACAGGCGTTGAAAACACCCTCATCGGTGGACTAGCTGGCGATGCCTTAACGGATGCCGATTATAACGTGGCTATAGGTATTTCTGCTTTAGGCTCAGATACTTTAGGTAGTCGTAACGTAGCCATTGGTGGTAGTTCCTTAAATCAACAAAACTTCACTTCAGCCACTAATAGTTACAATGTAGGAGTAGGTTATAACGCCGGATATGCAATAACCACAGGCACCAACAACACCTTTATTGGTGGTCTTGCAGGTGATGCTACTGATGATGGTGCAGCTAATACGGCTGTGGGCATGAGTGCATTATCTGCAAACTGTGGAGATGGAAACACAGCATTTGGTAAAGATGCTTTACAGCCGACAACTGGGGCAAGCAACACTGCTGTGGGCATGGCGGCAGGTGTTGGTATAACTAGTGGAGATAACAATTTAGTTTTAGGTAAAGACGCAGGGCGAGCAGGAAGCCCCGGAGGTAATGTCACAACCCATGATAATCGTCTTTGTATGGGTGATGAAAATATTTCAGAGGCTAACATCCAAGTCGATTGGACAGTAGCCTCAGACCAAAGAGACAAGACAGACTTCACAGCCTTAGACCTTGGACTAGACTTTGTAAAAGCCCTAGCACCTGTTACCTACAAGTGGGACAAGCGTAGCAAATATGGCGACAAGACTGCTGAAGACTATGACCTCAACGCACAGACTCCAGATGGTACTCACAAAGAAGACTGGTTAGATATAGGTTTCAAAGCTCAAGAAGTAGAAGCCCTAGAAATAGCGGCAGGATACAACAAGAGTAGCAAGACTAATTTAGTTTCTAGTCACACAGGTGATGGCAAGCAGATGGGTCTTCAGTACAGCAAGTTTGTCCCTATCCTTGTCAAAGCAATCCAAGAACAACAAACTTTAATTGAGTCACTTACGGCTCGTATCACAACCTTAGAAGGATAGGAGAATAGAAATGGCACAGACAGTCACAGAATGTTTATCAGCAGGTGCCGATTCGGTAGCCTTAATAGCAGATATCAACACTAGCGGTAGTTCCTCGGATTATGTCTCAGAGGGATCAACTCAAGCAGAGATCAACGAGATGGTACAGAGGAATGTAGATCATCTATCTACTATTTTGGCTTATACAGCTACTGATAGCACACCTGAGATTGCTGATGCAGCTTCCAATCTGAAGACCACTCATGTGGCTGCGGTGACAACGGGTACAGATTATATAGCGGCTAACTAATTAGGAGAGCTACATGGGCGACGAAGCAAAAACAGCGGTAGATATAATAGCCTTCTCAGGCACAATGGGTGCATTAATGGGATGGCTACCTCCGCTGGCTGCTCTCTTCACCTTAGTTTGGACTGGTATAAGAATATGGGAAACGGACACTATTAAGTCTTTGACGAATAGGGCGAAATAATTATGGCTAGGAAGAATAAAAGAGCAAGAGCAAAGACAGTTCGTAAGGACTACCGTCAAGGTGGGCGTGTTCAGTTGCACGAAGGAACCCATAGTAAAAAAAATGTAGGAGGAGAAGATGATGCGCCTGAGTGGGAATGGACTCCGCATGACCCTGCTACACATGGATCTACTCCTACTCCTCCTTTAACTGTACCTCAATCTGAAATAACTGAAGTAGAAACTGCTATACCTTTAGCCCCTCCTCCAGGCACAGGTGCGTCTGCTCCTTCGCCTGATCCAGCTCCTACGCCTGCAACACCTAAACCAGAAGACTATACAAAGCCTGATCCAGATAATCCTCAAGAAACAATACCAGATCCAGACGCTCTTGCGAAAGCTCAAGAACAATACACACGGGAGATGGAATCTTGGAACACAGCTGAAGCTTTAAGAAGGGCTAAAACATACGGACAAGACGGAACTACTTCAGCAACTATTTCTGATCAGATCGGAACTTTCGGAGGATCGGTTACTACACCTAAAGCAGACGTAGCTACTTTATCGGATGTAGAAGAAGGCAAAGAAAAATCTAAAATAGAAGAAGGAATAACGGAACAAGTAGACATTGAAAAGCTAGATGATTTTGTAGACATTATAGCTCCTGATGATATTGAACAGGACGATCTAGAAGCAGCACAAGGAACAATAAATGAAGCATCAGATCCAGACTCTTTTACTGCTGATACATATGCTGCTGCTGTAGCTGGAGAACTTGATAAGATAGCTCCTGCTCAAACAGCTGAGCTTAGGGAAGCAAGGGTTGAAGAGATTACACAGCTTACACAGGCAGCTGTAGCAGCTCAAAGAGATACCAGTGCTGAGCAAGCTTCTAAAGCTTCTACAGTTGAGGCCGTTATTTCAGATGGCGCTTTTGTTTCAGACGTTGAAGGTGTTGGAGGTCAAGTATCAGAAACCCCTGATGCTGAAGCAAAAACAAGAGA
>Ga0209337_1000182_pt1 | contig 50262 bp, 67 predicted proteins | sample LinPmetageLP53_FD_184044 | JGI IMG/M metagenome (GOLD analysis project Ga0209337, IMG submission 184044) | Marine viral communities from the Pacific Ocean - LP-53 (SPAdes) (version 2) | ecosystem: Environmental > Aquatic > Marine > Oceanic | place: Pacific Ocean | collected 2010-02-08
CAATTTAAATCTACACCTCCACCAAAAAACAGTAGCAATGAGACTTTCAAAGAGCTACTAAAGATAGAAAAAATACCAGACGATAATGAATTTACAAATAGAGCTGATAAAATAATTTCTTATTTTGAAGAATATGTAAAGGCTTTGGACTTAGAATTTCCTAAAGACGAACTAAAAGAATTATTGAAAAATTCTAGTCCAATAATATATCAACTGAAATATTACTATAATAGACCAAGACCAGAACAGTTAGCTAAGGAGTTAGGTTACAAATTCCATGAACAACCTCTTAAATCATCTAAAACACCAGCTTATCCATCAGGTCATGCTGCTCAAGGATGTTTAATTGGTAATTACTTATCAAAAATATATCCTGAAAATAAAGCTGACTTTATGAAACTATCTGATGATATATCTAGGAGTAGATTAATAGGTAAAGTTCATTATCCTAGTGATGCTAAATTTGGTATGGCTTTGGGTAAAGCTTTGTTTGATTATATGGATAAAATATTTGGAAACCTTAGTGAAGCAAGTCCAAATTCTAAAAAGACTATGAAACACAAAAGAAAAGATTTACCTAAAAATGCTACTAAAGATCATGAGAGAACTACTTTCATGATGGGTATTGGTAGTAAAGCAAGGACCAAAAGAAAAAAAGAAATCGAAAAAGGTAAGAAGTATCCAGCAAAAGATGCTCCAAAAAAAGCTTATGACCCTAAGTCTTTCAGATCTGATTTCACAAAAGGTAAAGATGGTAAGCTTAAAAGAAGGAAAACAAAACCATCACAATTTAATAAAAAATTTGATAAAATGTATGGCAAAACTGAAGAGAACACTAATATGAAAAAAAAGAAAAATATACTATTAGATAAACAATCTTTTTCTGATAAGTTTGATAAGATGTATGGCGAGAATTCTTGGAAAACTGTCAAAGAAGTTTGGAAAATGGGTAGAAATAATCTAGTAGAAAAAGCAGGTATTGATAAAGCTCTCCAAAATAAAGCTAAATTAAGTGGTATGCCAAAAGGAATATTAAAAAAAGTTTATAGTAGAGGCCTTGCAGCTTGGAAAGTTGGCCATAAGCCAGGAGCTCCTCAACATGCTTGGGCAATGGGAAGAGTGAATTCTTTTGCTACGAAATCACCAGGAACATGGGGAAAAGCTGATAAAGACTTAGCTAAAAAGGTTAAAGGTTGATATTTATAATAAAGAGAAAACTATGAAATTAAAAGATATGATAAGCGCAGAGCAGATAAAAAGACTTAATGAAACAGCTGCTCCAGGGTTTAAAAATAGAAAATTTGGAGATAAATTACCAACTCTAGATAGCGTGCAAAAAGCATACGAAGCTAAACAAGCTAAGAAAGGTGATAAATTAAATGAAGAATATATTGAGGCTATGGATGTTGTTGAGTTAGGAAATCTTCTAGGCAAAATAGGAACTTTATGGAATGACTGGAAAAGAGGTCCTATGACAGAACCTTCAGATATAAAGCCAGCACAGAAAGAACTTATTGGTTGGATAACTAGATGGATGAAACAAAGACTAAAGTAAGATATGAAAGAATACACTATAAAAGACGGTAATACTGAAGCTCTTATAGAATGGCTTACAGAAATTTGTGGATATACAGAAAAGCTACAAGAAGCTGAGTATCAAGGTCGAAGCGTTAAGCTTAATAAACCTACTAGAGGCGATACTAAAAAGTTTAAAGTGTATGTTAAGAACCCAAAAGGTAATGTTGTAAAAGTTAATTTTGGTCATGGTGGAACATCAGCTAAAAAAGCAGGTGAAGAGACTATGAGTATCAGAAAATCTAACCCTAAAGCTAGGAAATCATTCAGAGCTCGTCATAAATGTGACCAGAAGAAAGATAAAACTTCTGCAGGATATTGGAGTTGTAAAAAATGGTAAACGAAGTCGAAATTGGTGATAAAGTCAAAATCAATAAATCTTATGGAGGTGGTAAAGGTAAAGTAACTAATAAGATAGGTTCTTTTGTAGTAGTAAATAATAAATCTTATCATGAAACTGATGTTAAAGTTATAGCAGAAAAGTTTACTGAAAGAGGAGTACCATTCCCTATAACTGAACCACCCAAAGAAGCTTATTCTGAATTTAAGAAGTGGGCATCTAAAAATGAAAAATCTATTAAAAAAGATTTGATTAAATATACAGGAGATGCTTCTAAGCTTTTCAAAAGAATGCAATACTGGTGGGAAAAGTGGTCTAATAGTGATGCTAAAAAAGAATGGTCTAATATAAAAGGAATAAAATTCGGAAGGAGTTTAATGGTCATGATGAAAAAAGACAATATAATTATCAGTAAATCTGGTAATAAACTTACAAACTTAAAAGAAGCTAATGTATCATGGACAACCCTTCATAGAGACAATGCTAAAAATAACCTACTTAGACAAACAAAACTATCATCTAAAGAATATCAAAAAGCCAAAAAATTAAAAGGCTTTAATAAAGGTAACTATAAGTGGAATGGGGATTTATATGTTAAAACTATTAAAGAATCATCAAAAAGAGATCCAGAATCTATTAAAAAAGAATATAAAGACCTTAAAAAACAATCTATAAGTTTTTTAAGAAAAGAGTGGAGTAGATCTAATAAGGTAGGTAATCCTAAGAGTTTAGATAAAGAAGGCTTATTGTCTGATATACTAAGAGATAGACACGGTGGTAAATATGTTGACAAAGCATTTGAAGGCAAATTAACAGAAGCTAATAAGGGTAAAGTACATAAAGCTGCAAAGAAAGGTAGCTATCCTGCAGTAATTGTAGTTGTACAAGATGGCAAAGTAATTCACCAAGAACCAGTTAGTACTCCAGAAGTTGCTCCTGCTACATTTAATGTAATGCAAAAAAAATATCCTAAAGCTCTACTACATTTAGAAGATAAAACAGGTAAGAGATTATTTAGCGAATTAGTAGTTACTGAAGCTGCGTATGCGAATGCTACTAGGAATGAATTAGCACAGTATATTATAAATCTTTCTAATGAATTAAAATATGCTAAAGCGAATAAAGATAAAAAAGAAATAAAGTATCTTGAAAAAGACATAGCATTAGTAAAAGCTGCATTGAAAAAAATAAAAAATGAATCAGTTAATGGAGGTAAATTAACTGAAGAATTCAAGAAGGGTACTAAAATAGCAATTAAAAGTCCAAAAGGGAGATCCCATAATGTTGATATGTATATCGTAAAATATACTGGTGATGGATATTTTTATACTGATGCTGGTGAAAGAAGTTCTAAATGGATAGATGAGGAAGACCTAATGAAACTGCTCAAAACTAAAAAGGCAGTTGTTGAAGGTAAATTAACTGAAATAAAAAAAGGCGATTACATTGATGATTTTGGTGATATTGGTTTAGTTAATAAAGTAAAAGGTCAAACTGCTTATGTTAAATTCAATTTAATGAATCATTTCCAACCAGTACCAGTATCTGACTTAAAGAAAAAAGGAACACATAAGGGTAAAGATTTATATGTACTATTTGAAGGCAAATTAACTGAAGCACTTAAAAAGGGTGATAAGCTTAAATCCACAGAGACCGGTGAAATTATATTTATACTTGAACCTAAAGGCGATGGATATGATTATAACAGTGCTCGTAATCCAAGACAAATAGGTCATGCACGTAAAGAGTGGTTTGATATGATGATAAAAAGAGGTAAATTAGTGAAAGAATCAGTTAATGAAGCTAAGTTTGCAGGATGGATTGCTGGATACAATGGCAAACAAGTTGAAATTAAAAAAGGTGAAGCAAAAGACCTTTACAATGCAAAACTATTAGCAATCAAAAAATTAAAAGTACCTAAATCAAAAGTTGGCTTAATGTTTATCAAACCAGCAGTTGATGAGGGCAAATTAAAAGAATCTACAGCAGCTTGGGAAAAGTCTTTAAAAGATATGGCTAGGTCTAAACAATTAAGTATGTTATCTAAAGGAGAAAAATCTAAACTTTTAAAAATCGCTCAGATGTTAAAGACTGCTAACGAAGCAAAGCTAGAGAAAGAAAAGTTTACTGAACCAGAACAGATGAGAGAAAGTCAAACAATAAAACTTTCAGAACTAAAATCTTTTATAGAAAATCTTTGGACAAACATTAGGAAAAAGAAAGCAAGAGGTGAGAAACCATCTGAACCTGGTCAAAAAGGTTATCCTAATAAACAATCATGGGATTCAGCTACTAATGAAATGAAAATAGAATCAATTAACCCTCTAAGACATCCTAAAAATAAACACTAAATAACCCTTAAATAATTTTTTTATGTCGAAAAGATTTATTATATTTACTACAAATGATAAAACTAAAGAACATATTAACAGAAGCTAAAGTACTAAGTGTATTCGATTTCGATGATACTTTAGTAAGAACTCTATCTTGGATATACGTAATGAGAGGTGGTAAAGAAATAAAAAAACTAGACCCAGCTGAATTTGCAGTATACAAACCTAAATCAGGTGAAACATTTGACTTCAGGGACTTCGATAAGAGACTAAGAAATCCCAAATTAATAAAACAAAATGTAGCTTTACTAATCCAACAGTTAGAAAAAGCAAGAAAAGTTTCTAGAGGTGCAAGAAAAGTAACGATTTTAACTGCTAGAGCTATTGGAATGCCAGTAACTCACTTCTTTAAGTCAATTGGTTTAGATGTTTATGTAGTTCCATTAGGAAGTGCAGACCCAAAGAAAAAAGCTGATTGGATAGAATCACAAATAAAAAAAGGTTATAATAGGATATACTTTATAGACGATAGTCCGAAGAATGTAAGAGCTGTTCAAGCTTTGAAAAGGAAATATCCTAATATATTGTTAAAAGTATATAAAGCATAATGAGTTGTAATAGCTGTAAAAATAATAGAACTTTTACTGGAAAGATAAAGCATAATTGGGCCTTAGCAATAAGGTTCTTAAAAGCATTGTATCGGTATGCAAGAACAGGCTTCAAAGCTACGCCTAGAGTATCGTACGAAGAACGGCTTATGATATGTTCTGCTTGCCCAGAATTAAATAGAAAAAATAAAACATGTAATATATGTGGGTGCTATATAGAAAAGAAAGCAATGTGGAAGTCAGAAGATTGCCCTAAAGGATATTGGAGTAAATTATGAATAGAAATAATTTTTATATAATAATTAAGTATCACTATAATCCAACAAGTAATAATGTAGCACAGTCTAAATCTTTGCCAGTACTGATGCTAGATGCAGATGGAGACCCATTAGAATTTGATACATTAGAATCTGCAAGTGAATTTGTTGATATATGTAATATAAATTCAAACCAAGGGTTTGGATATGAAATAAAAGAAATAGGTAAAAAATATATAAATATAAAAAAAGAATAGTTATGAGTTTTAATAAAAGATGGTTAGAAAAAGGGGCCTTAGTGGCTGTATATAGAAACGAAGGTGTTCTAGGAATAGAAAAGTATTTAGCTAGTGCTGATGCTTTGATTACTACAGACGAATTTTCTGAAGAAATTTTAAATATTTATCATAGTAGTGATTCTAATGAAGACCGACTTAATGAAATATCTATGAAAATAGCAACAGCATCTATAGAGATGAGATGACAAATTGTCTTAGTTTTTCGACAAATTGTCACCCATTTTATCGTAGTATTAGTCTAATTTTTCTTATATTGTAGTATAAACATCAAAAGATATGAAAAGATTGTTAGTAATTCAGGAGCATAAAGCAGATAAAGCCGGCCTTCATTGGGATTTAAGGTTTGAATCCCATGGTGATTTAGAGTTATATGAGCAGAAAAGACCCGTAACTAATGAGCCTACAGATAGTCTAGACCTAAGAGTCCTTAGGTCATTTGCTATTCCTAAAGCAAAATTACCATCAGGTAAAGAATTCTTACTAGCAATGGAAACAGAAGACCATCCTTGGGAATATAAAGATTTCGAAGGTGAAATAAAACAAGGATATGGAAAGGGTCTTATGAAACTTCTACACAATGATTATATCGAAGTTTCAATATTTGAAAAAGATAAAATACATTTTAAATATAATGGTAGTAAATATAATATGTGGAGAGCAACATTCACAAAAAATCCTAAAGCTTGGATGATAAAAGAAATATCAAATTGTTAATAACTTTGGTTAAATTGTTAATAACTTTTGCAGATTTATCACTGTTTATTGGTAAAAATTCATTATATTATAGTATATAAGATTAATAATTAAAAATAGAATATATGTTCAAAAACTACAATAATTATGGAAACTCTTCGTTCTGGTTGGATAACAACTCAGATATAGACGTTTTAACAGGCGAAAAACTTAGTTCTGGTAAAGATTTAGTTCAACTCTCTTCTTATAAGAGAGCAATTGCTAACTTTGTTCAAATTGTTACTGGCCAATCAATACCAGTTAAATTTCAAAGTGGCGATAGTTACACTGATGGCAAATCGGTTACTATTGGTGCTAGCTTAAAAGACCAAAACTTTGATATTGCTGTTGGACTTGCTCTTCACGAAGGTTCACATGTAAGTATTACTGACTTTGATGTCCTTAAAAACCTAATGGGTAATCAAATATCACCAGATAACTTTTCATTAGAATCGGAACGTAAATTAGTTAAAAACCATTATGGTTTAAGCGATTATGACACTAAGTCTTATGTTCGTTCTAAATTAAAATCTTTACTAAATATAGTAGAGGATAGGAGAATAGATTACTTCATATTTAAAAACTCTCCTGGTTATAAAGGCTATTATCATGCTATGTATGATAACTACTTTAATGCTAAGATAATCAATAAAGCTTTATCAGAAGGCGAATACTCTAACCCAACTTCTTGGGAAGATTATCTATTTCATATTTGTAACTTTGCTAACCCTCAAAGAAATCTAAAAGTTCTCCCAGCTTTACAAGAAGTATGGGATATCATGGACTTAAAAAATATTTCTAGGTTAGGGGATACAATGTCAGCCTTTGTTATTGCTAGTAAAATTTTCGAAGTAGTAGAATTGGCTATCCAAAAAGCTAAAAGCAAAGTGCAAGAACCTGCTAATGATACAGATAGTAATTGTCCAGACGAAAGTGCTAATGCTCAAGGTGGAGGTGCTAATAATACTAGTGGCGATCCTTCTGACGAATTAGACACTGACTTAGATGATAATGGCGAAAGTACTACAGGCGAAGATGTTAAACCAGACCCAATAGATTCTACTTTTCCAGATAAAGAATTAGAAACTACTAATCTATCAGAGAATCAAAAAAAACAATTGGATAAAGCTTGGTCTAAACAAAAAGACTTTATTAATGGTAAACCTAAGAAACAAGGTAAATTATCTCAAGCAGATAGTAATACAATTAAAGCTCTTGATTCAAATGGGACTTCTACTATTAATACTGGTGGAACTACGGACGACTTAAAAGAATTTGCCCCTTGGAATCAAAAGAACCATAAGGGTGTGGAGGTCTTGGTTATTAAAAATATGGATAATAAATACATACAAACAAATCCATTCTCTATGTTCCTTAGTTCAGCAGATTATTACAAAACAAGATTAGATCATAACCAAGATACAGTTAATAAAGGTCTGGCTTTAGGAAATCAATTAGGTAGAAAACTACAAATTAGAAACGAAGAGAATACTCTTAAAAATACTAGACTTTCTAAAGGCAGAATAGATAAAAGATTATTAGCTTCTCTTGGCTTTGGTGCAGAAAATGTTTTCTCTCAAGAGTTTGTTACTAAATATAATAATGCTATCGTTCATCTATCAATAGATATTTCAGGATCTATGAGTGGTTCTAAATTCAATAAGTCACAAATTGCTGCTATTGCTATTGCAAAAGCTGCTTCAATGACTTCTAATTTCGATGTTGTTATATCTTACAGAGGTACAGTTGCTGTTGGTAATGGTAATAAACCATTTGTTCTTATTGCTTACGATTCTAGAAAAGATAAAATTAATAAAATTAAAACATTATTCAAATGGATTACAACTTGTGGAATTACTCCAGAAGGTTTATGCTTTGAAGCTATAGCAGATGAAATCGTTAGTTCTTCTAACGGAGTAGATAGTTACTTTATTAACTTCAGTGATGGTGAACCTTATTATATGCAAAATGGCTATTGCTATTATGGTAAATTTGCAGTACATCATACTGCTAAACAAATCAAAGCTATGAAAGACAGAGGTATTAATGTCCTTAGTTTCTTTATTAATACTAAAAAAAGAGATTATGTTGCTGAGCCATTCAAACAAATGTATGGAGATAATGCTGCTAACATAGAAGTTAACAATCTACTTAAATTAGCTAAAGAATTAAATGGAATGTTTATTTAAAAAAATATAAAAATATGAAAGAATTAAAATTATTATTTACGGAAGCTTGGAAAGAAACAAAGAATAACCCTTTAGAATTTATAGGAAGTTTAATAGCTTTACTTTCTACAATATTTATACTTTATGGTTTGACTTGGGTATTATGGGCTTTAGAAATTTTATAGAGTATAGATATGAGTTATGAAGATTTAATGTGGGACATCTACACTGAAATAAGTGAATTAAAACTCAGAAGTAAGTTCGACAAACAAGTAAAAAAAATGCATCAGATGGAGAAGTATAAATACAAAACCACTAGAGAAATTTGGGAATCTGCATCCAGAAAAGTAATAGAGAAATACAAAAATGGAAAGAATTGAAGTCATAATGGTTGTTATGAATGGGTGTAATTACTGTGTGAGTCTTAGACCTATGATAAGTGATATGTTAAGAAAATACCACTTAAATTTAAAAGTAGTACCGAATACTAGTCTAACCCCCGAAATTAGAAAGACTATGCCAGTATTACCTCATATTATTTTTAAAGTTGATAACAAAGTGTTGTCTCAATGGGGTGGAATACCAAAAGGTCATACTATGAATTCCATAGTTAAAAGACTAGAAAAAATGGTCTTAATGAATTTATTAAAGAAAAAGTAATGAAAGTAAAAATTTGGATTAAACAAAAAGATGCAACTACAGGCCGAATATACCCTGGTATGTATTTTAGTAATAAACTCCTTACTAATATGGAAGACTTAGTAGAAGTTATTATAACACCAGACGAATATACACAATTAGTTGATAGTAAAGAAACTAAAAAATCTGTTGATGAGTTTTGGTCAGAAGAAAGTGACACAGACAGAGAACAAGAATGGCTAATAGACCAGTACAATAGGAATAGACCTCAAAAAGATTGGGTTGAAAAAGCTGACGAAATGGACCAAAATAATCAACCATTTGGAGATTAAAAAAATATATATAATATGAATAAAGAAATAAGATTACATCAGTTTCAAAATACCAAAAAGAAAGTACTTAAAAAGTATCCAGGGGCTAAGCATGAGTTTAACCCAAATGCAGGATACTGTATAAGGCAAAATGGTAAGAATATAATATCTAGTAAGTACAAAGATTTACAGTACTCTAAAAGCATTGTTGATGCTTATACTAATGCTTTAATTGTAGAGCATTGGGAAAGGATTGAGAATAGGAATAATAGAGGCTTTGCTTTAGATATTGAGAATAGTACAGTACAAGATTATGTAAACCCTATTGGAGAAGTTGAAGATGCAATTGAATGGTAGGCCACCAAAAATAGTATTAGAGAGTGATGTTAGGAGAGCTATGAAACATACTTTATCTAATGCTCAAGCTGCTAAATTTTTAGGTATTAATAAGATTACTTATAAGAAGTATGCTAGTCAGTACTTTGAAAATGGCGTAAGCCTTTATGAGATGCACTGTAATCCTAATGGCAAAGGTATTACTAGGAACCATACAATTTTCAGAGGCAATAAATATGAACTACAAGATATTCTAGATTGTAAAGTTAAAGGCTATCCATTCTTTAAGTTAAAGACTAGGCTATTTAATGAAGCTATGAAAGAAGAGAAGTGTGAGTGTTGTGGATTCGAAGAAAGGAGGATAACAGACTATACAATACCTTTATTACTTACACCTATAGATGGTGATAAGACAAATTACAGTTTAGACAATCTACAGGTAGTGTGTTATAACTGTTTTTATTTAACAGTTGGTAACCTATTTGGTAAAGGTTCTAAGATAAAGTTTACAAGAAAAAAAGATATTAGGGACCAATTAGACAGTGATATGTATGAAACATTAAGAAAAATGTGATAAAAATGGGCATAAAACCTATACTATATGATATTTATATACTGAGAGTTGGGGGATACATAGAGGCTACCAACTCTTACAAGTGCACTGGACAAGGCATTTAATTAGAACTAAATTATTTAAGGAGATTTATTATGACAAGAAATTTATTATTTCAAGAACGTCTGTTACCTACAGACTTATTGTTTCGGAATTTATTCGAGACAGATTCACTATTCAAATCACATATAGATTCAAAACCAAACTATCCTGTAGACATTTATACTACAGAAGAAGGTTTGATATTTGATATTGCTGTGGTTGGTTTAGATAAGAATCATATTAAAATAGAAATTGATAGCAATATGCTAAAGATTCTACATGAAAAAGATGCTGAGATCGACTCAGACAATAAAGATTATATACACAAAGGCATAGCTAGGCGTGCTTTTAATTTAGGCTGGAAAGTTTCTCCAAAATACAATTTGAAGAAAATAGATGCAAAGATGGAGAATGGGCTACTAAGTATACTTGTACCTATTGAACCAGATGCTAAACCAGTAGAAATTAAAATCAATTAAGGTATTGCCCTGTCCAGTGTAATTGTTAAAAAAAGGTTATGAAAGAATTATTTAGAAATGAAGGTCAACTCTATGTAGTAAATGAGAGAGTTCCAGAACGAAAAGTAAATCCTGATTATTGGAGAATTAATTCAACTGATATAAACAAAATGGTTAAGTGTTATGTTGAATGGTACAGAAGTAACTGTAAAACAATAGATAAGGTATTTTTAGTTAATGGAACTTTCTTATTCTGTGAACTTATACCAATAATAGAATGTAAAGAATTAAAATAATGAATATGAGAAGTATGAATAATAAAATAAATTTAATTATGATTGCCGGCGTCGCGATAATGTTTATTGTGTGTTGGCGCGCGAGTAGTATAAGCGATGGTTTGCGCATGCAAATGCAAAGTATAGAGCAAAAGCATACAATGCAATTAGACTCTATTAATTGTGTTATTGATAGTATCAGTACTCGTTGTGCAGAACATGGATGTGGACGTAGTCCAATCCAAAAAGTAGACGACTTTATGAACGGTATAGATAGTCTAATAAATGCAATAATGTTTGTAGAATCTAGTTGGAGACCGAATGCATACAATGCTTCTAGTGGAGCCACAGGATGTATGCAGATCATGCCAATAATGGTCAAAGAAGTAAACCGAATACTAGGTGATGATAAGTACTCACTAGCAGACAGATGGGATTGCGGAAAGTCCGTAGATATGTTCCAAATATGGAGAGATCACCACCACGAGAATTCGAACCCCGAAAGAGTATCAAGACATTGGTGGGGAGGACCTAAATGGGGAGAACACACTATAAGCGACTTCTATTGGGACAAAGTAGAATCAGCACTAAATTCGTAAAAAAAGAGAGAAGAATATGATTACACACACAACACTAGCACCACCACAAATAAACAGAAAGAAAGCTAAAATCTTCCTATCAGGAAAACCAGATTGGAATTACTGCATACAGTACAGAAAGTCAGGAGAAGAGAAGTCTAATACAGCTAGGTTTATAGGCACAGATGATGTCGCATCACACAGAACAATAAGACAGATAATTAAAGAAACATGTGGCTTTGCAGAGGTAGAAGATCTATGGATGGAACCAATTAACTCTTGGGATAAGCCAGGACGTTACAAATTTCATGACGTGGACTACTTCGAACATGTCTAGCATGCACAAGTGGGATTGGGATTTCCTACACAAAATAACTAATAAAAAAAGAGAAAAAGATGAACCAAATACTAGAATCACTACTGCTAAGATACCAAGCACAGAAAGTGGAAGCAGTGACAAACCTTAATATATACCTAACAAATCCATGTGGAGTAGCAGAACATCCAAATGTAGTATCAGAAGGTGATAAACTCATTGCACAAGTAGCAGAAGCAGATGGTAAGATAACCACTATAAATAGTCTACTTACAGAAGCAAAAGCAAAAACAGAAGAATCTTAAAAGATGGAGAAGAAGATAATAATAGTGCTCACTCTCGTATGGATAATACTAATTAGCAGAGAGATAAAAGAGAGTGGTTACACAATAAGAGATCTCATCACTTCAGATAAATCAATGCAGCAAGACGTAATGAATGCACAAGATCTAAGGAAAGACACTACAAGAGTACTAGAGTAGATGGGTGTATGGATAGAGCCAGAGCACATGGTACAACCCGATTCTTTAGGAGAAATAGCCTCTGCTTTCCTCTTTGCTATTGCAGTAGTTGCACTGATACATTGGTACATTCGTTCCCTTCTTTAAGTGCACTAGACGGCAAGAAAGGACTCGATTTGGACTGATTTTGGACTGTATGAAACAAATAATGTATAGCTAAGTATTATTACAGTTAAAATTATAATATGGGCATAATTAAGTGTAGATAAGTGGTAATTTGTGTAAAAAAATGGTATATTATTGATTTTTGTCTTGGCCCAAGCCTACCGGTTTTACAAATTCTACTACGCGACAAATTGTCACTTAATTTCGACAAATTGTCACCCCTTTTATCGTAGTTTTAACTTAAAAAGTCTTATATTGTAGTATACTAACTAATTAAAACAGAATATGATTTTACTATTAACCTTTATGATGATAAGATGGAGCGAATTAAAAGAAATCTATAACGTTGACTAATAAATTTTAAACTATGCAATACTTTAAAGAGACTAAAAATAAGAAAATGATTGGCCTATGGGAGGTAAAACTATCCGGTTCACTGGCAACAGTACATGAAACAAAGGCAGTAGGACCTAATGTTCTGAAGTACACTAAGGAATTAGATGCTAATAACGTCTACTACGAATTCAATAAGATGTGTGATGACCTTATGGAACTATGGGATGCTAAGTATGCTGATAAGCTACATGGCTAGAATTGTTAATAACGAGATCTAAATTGTTAATAACTTTCAGTGCAAACATCGTGGTATTAGCCTTAGATTTCTTATATTGTACTATATAACAACTAACTAATAATAATTAAAACTTGAAAAAATGCAAAATAACTTTATACTAACAGCGTCGAGGGATGAGAATAAAAACCTTATATTCACATCAGCAGCTGGAACAGTGTTCAATCTAGCTAAATTACTAGATGACCACTCAATACGTAAGGTCAAACAAGCTATTAGCTTTAAACAAAATGTAAAGATTACATTCGATAATCCTAACGCAGAAGCTGAACTACCTATGTGGTCTGCTAGTGCTACTAAATCACTACTTAGTAAAAGTAAACCATTCACGGAATTACTAGTACTAAGTAACGATTATCAAGAACCAGTAGCGGAAGTACCTGCTGAACAATTAGAAGTACTCAATTTTATACATAAGGAGTCAGTTGGCCTAAAACCCAATCTACTTAAAATGCAACCGCTATCGTGGAAGTATTTAATTAGGTCAGCTATGCGTGGGAAAAATATTATGATGACTGGTCCAGCTGGATGTGGTAAAACCATGGCAGCTAAGAGTGTTGTGAATGCTTTAGACAGACCGGAATTCTATTTCAATCTTGGTGCTACTCAAGACCCAAGAACTACGCTAATAGGTAATACGCATTTCAATAAAGACAAAGGGACATACTTCTCCGAGTCACTATTTGTTACTGCTATTCAAACTCCTAACGCCGTAATCCTTTTGGATGAATTATCAAGAGCACATCCAGATGCTTGGAACATACTCATGACAGTATTAGACCAAGGCCAAAGATACCTAAGACTAGACGAAAAAGATGGTAGTGACACTATTAAAGTTGCAGAGGGCGTAACATTCATTGCTACTGCTAATATAGGTAACGAATACACATCTACACGTGTAATGGATAAGGCACTACTAGACAGATTCATAGTCATAGAGTTAGCACCACTAAGTGCAGAAGACGAATTAGATTTGCTTCAGAATTTATACCCAGACGTTGCATGGGCAGAACTTACTGCTATTGCAGATATAGTGGGTGCTACTAGAATAGAGATAAAGACAGAAAACCCTCGTCTTAGTACTGCTATTAGTACAAGAGCAAGTGTAGAGATAGCAAGTCTTATATACGATGGCTTTACACTATCAGAAGCAGCAGAGGTATGTGTATACCCTCAGTATGATGATGCAGGTGGTGTAGATAGCGAAAGAACCTTTATTAAGCAGATCATTCAGAAGTACTGTGATGATGGTACTACAGAAGATCTATTTAATGTAGAGGAAGAGGAAGCTTAACATTTTTCAAGTTGATTGGGAGAAGTCTTTAGTTAGGGCTTCTTCCTGTCTTAAAGGGGCCATGGGGGACCAACACTCGTGAACATGCAAAAAAAGAATTTAGAAACCTTGGGGCTGGTACGCTCCCATATCGGAGGTGATTTTTTTCCCATAGAAAAAGGGACACCCCCATAGGAAACTACGTTTCGGGATGTTAATAAGTTACCATCTATTTGTTCATAACTTTTACAAAATAATCATTGAAAAGTGCAAAAGATTTCTTATATTAGAAGAGTATTAACAATAAACCAAAGTAAAAAATTATGGAAAATAAGTGTAAGTGTGGAAAGGAAATCCCTTCAGGGAGATTAAAGCTCGGGTTTACCGGGTGTATAGGTTGCAGTTCGGCTGAAGCCTATGGGTGTGTAAGAATAAGCAACCATAAAACCGGCAATGAGATACAGATAACGTCTCAGGCCACTATGAGAACAATGATCAAATTAGGTGCCCGTAAAGGTTACGGTGTACTATCAGGAATGAAACACAATTAAAAACTAAAAGAAAAATTATATGCTAAATTTATTAAAGAAAGGTAAGAATTGGATATCCAGTAAACTTATGTGGGAACCAATCAAACAAATGCCAACAAAGAAAAAAGCTCTTATGGCTCAGGAAATGCGCAGCGAAGGTGAATCAGTTAAAGCCATAGCTCTGCACATGGGTCTAAGCAAATCAAGAATTTATGAATACTTAAAATAGGTAAGAATGAGAATAACAATAATGCCAAATGGCAACACAATTAGTACTAGTTGCAAACTAGCCCATAAGAACATGGAAGAATTTAAAGAAGACATGAGAAGACTAGATGCACTAACTTTAAGAAAGAAATCTATATGAAAGCATGGAACGACCTCTCTGAAGAAGAGAGAAGGACAGAAAGAGCAGCGATGGGAGTTATGTTTGTTATTAGTGCAATACTGATAACATTCTTCTCATTCGCACTATCACTCTTTTAAGTCTTAGTAATTTTAATAAGTCTTTGCACGCGCCAACGCATCTAAACGGATCGGGGCGGGGGACGAGGGCGTAATAAGAATGAATTATGATAAACAGTGGAAGAGAATGGGATTGGATGGATAAAAAGGATAGAGAAGAAATGGATATAAAAACAACAAGTAAGTCGGAAGTGTATTGGAAGAATATAAACCGGTATGAGTTAGAGATTGGGGATAGAGTGGCAACCTTACATAAAGTAGAAGATTCTAATGGTGGCGAAACTATATGGATGTATGATACTGAAGATCTCTTTACAGAAGAAGAGGTTGAGTATATTGAACACCTCTTATGGAATGACGAACTAGAAGAGTAAGTTATGGAATGGTTAAAACATTTACTTGGAATCTGTGGCGAATCACATCCAAGTCTACTAACAATTTTAATGGGTACACCTATATTAGGATGGGCTCTGTATTGGTTTAAAAGTTTTTGGAAGTAAAGTTATGGTTAAGTATAAAGATAAATTAATAGTAAACCCTAAATTAGAAATTCGAAAATCAGATATACATAGCTATGGTGTATTTGCTACTGAGAATATTTCAGTCGGTGATAAACTAGAAGAGTGCTGGTATTTGCGTGTGCTTAATGAAGACCATGTACATGAACCTTTAAAGTCTTATACTTTCCGATTAAAGAATAATGTTGGTCCTGAAGATGCTTACTGTTTGCTATTCGGCTACGGTAGTATCTATAATAAGTCTAAAGATAAGAAAATTGTTAATGCTGAAGTTCTTCTGAATAATGTTATTGATCTGTTTGTATTTACTGCCGTTCGTAATATTAAGAAAAACGAAGAGGTTTGTATATACCACAATGATAATACTTAGAAGTAGTATTCAGGCCGCTAAGACTAGTAAGTTTTATTCTTTTTTGATATTTATATAAAAGGAATAAAGGAGTCACGAGATGGCAAAATCAAATGTTGAAAAAAGTCCTCCGAAAGGAAGTGTTAGACTTGCTATAAGTTTATCCAAAGAACAAAAGAAGGCAAAGACGGAAATACTAAAACACCCATTCAATTTTATTGTGGGTAAAGCTGGCTCGGGTAAAACCCTTCTAGCAGTTCAGGTTGCCTTAGACCAATTTTTTAAAAGGACATATAATAAGATTATTATTACTAGGCCTACAATATCTACAGAAGATAATGGTTTCTTACCAGGTTCGGAAAGGGAAAAAATGGAACCGTGGTTAGTACCTATTAGGTCTAATATGCGTAAGGTTTATAATAAGCCTCCTGTTTTATTGAAAATGGAAAGTACAGAACAAATAGAGTTAGTTTCTTTAGCCCACTTTAGAGGTCGAACATTTGATAACTCTATTGTGATTGTTGATGAATTCCAGAACCTAACAAGATCTCAATTAGCAATGGCTATCGGTAGACTTGGTAAAGATTCTAAAATGATATTCTGTGGAGATTCTTACCAAATTGATCTGAAAGATAAGAATTACTCTGCATACCATGATATGGCTAAGCTAACAAATTCTAGATACGTTTTTAAAGCCGTACTAGAAGACTCACATAGACATGCTGCTATAGATGATTTATTGGAACTCTTAAACGGTTACCATTAAATTAACACTAAATTAACGCAAACATAACGACTAACAAATAAAAATTGAATACTTATACTATATGGACCCGATTAAGATAGACATCAGTGCAGCTCTTTACATAACTATTATGGTTGTGACTTTCCTAGTAAGTGTATGATCGACAAATTGTCACCTTTTTTCGGCAAATTGTCATCTCATTTATCGTAGTATTAGCCTTAGATTTCTTATATTGTAGTATAATAACTAATTAACTAACTAAAAGATGCAAAATAAACCATTAACTAAAACTCAGAAGCGCAAACTTCTTTTCGAACAAACTTGTAAATACATAACTTCTCTTGGCTTCGATGGCCCTTACGATGAAGAAGGCTATGGTCATATCGACTTCCACTATCCAGACGAAAATATTCACTTAAATTTAAGACGTAGCTCTATGGATCTATGTTCTACTAAATTAAATTGGGCCGACGGAACATCCTCATTTTCTTTAGACTCTCATCAAGGAAAATTAGAAACCAAAATCCAATTGTTTATCGAAAACCAAAAAGAAGTTTTAAGCCTTAATATATAATAACTAATAAATTTTTAAATATGAAATACGAATTCAAAAATGGGAACATTTATTCAAACCATATTGGCGTATGGGTCAACATTCTAGACTATCTCCAAAACATGGTCAACACTGTCTGTAATAAAATGGACAACACCAAATTCGAAATGTCTTTTATGGGCTGTTCAATTTCTATGCTAGATAATCAACTATCATATCCTTACATTAGGACCTACAATAAGTCTGAAGGCGAAGATATAATTAAGATACTTAATGATATGGGTATACCTTCAGAACTCGATTGTTATGAATCTGATGATGGTGATGATGGAGATGGCCGACCAATAATGCTACAAAGATGGTCAGTTCGAATGCCACATATTAAAATCCCAAAATCAGAGTGTGATTTACCAAGGACTATTCTTTGTCCTGGTATTACAGATTGGGAAGACTTGGCAGATAATAATCCAGACGATGGTTCTTGGGTCGGTAGGTAGCTAATAGGTGCCTAACTAATACAACCACTATGATGAAAATAAACAACCCTAACAAAGCTTTAAGTAAACCTATTGACATATATCAGTGTGGTGCAGCCTTTGATAAAGTTAATGATTTATATAGTTTAACTATTGGTTTAGAATCATCTGAACAGTTAACCCACGATAAAGTCTATCTGAATAATGTTATGGTCCAATTAGTCAAAGGTGTTGTAATGGGTAATAATGATAAAATAAAATGTAATAAGTTATGGAAAAGATACAAAAAAAAGTAATATATGTAGATATGGATGGAGTTATTGCAGACTTTGAAAGTGCTAAGAATAATACTCCTGAAGAAGTTTTAAATGCTTATGATGATAGAGCCGATTTAATACCCGACTTTTTTAAAGATCTGCCACTGGTACCGGGTGCTAAAGAAGCTATGAAAGTTCTAAATAAACACTTTGATGTTTACATACTATCGACACCTCCTTGGGGTAATCCAGAAGCATGGGGCCATAAGAGACTTTGGATAGAAAAACATTTTCCTTACTTGAGAAGAAAAGTAATTCTTTCACATAATAAAGCTTTAATGAAAGGTGAATGGCTAATAGACGATTCTGATTATAGAGGTCAGAAAGACTTTGTTAATGGTATAGGCCATAAAGCTCATATACATTTTGGTCAACCTGGGTTAGAAACTTGGGACAAAGTAATGGAATTTATACATTAACAATTGATATTTATATAAGATATGACAATAAAAGAATTAACACCAGACGAGTTAAAAGAAGTAGCTGCTTTCTTTAAGAACAAAGCAGTGAGGCAAAGTTATGATATTTTGATTAATGAAGGTATTGAAGGGTTTTCTAAAAATTTTGATATACAAAAACTAATTAAAAAACTATTAGTACATTTTGAAAAGACTGAAGAGTATGAGAAGTGTAATGAAATATTAAGTATTTATGAAAAATCAATAATAGACCGATTGCTAAAAAATTAAGGTCCAGATGGGTTAGGGATTCGCTATCCATAAATATATTTTATAAGCCTTAGGAATTTAAAATTATAATAGAAGTAATTAATATCTTCTCGCCCATCTACGTAAAAATACCTTCAGAAACATCATTGAAAAGTGAAAAATTTTTATTATATTTATGTTAAAAACATTAACATACAATAATAATTAAATAATTAAAATATAATACTTATACGTATTATTAAACGGAAAACAAATTAACATTAACATTAACATTAACTAAGACCGGCTTGCAGCCCAACTGCTAAAACAAGATGAACAAAAATTATAGATCGTCAAATCAAAACAGAAGAGGACCAGGTAATCAACTACCAATAAAGCACAATCAAAAGAAACCATTTGAACCAGGTAAATATGGAAAAAACTGGGGAGGTATAGATTTTGAATTGGCTCATGGTGTTGTAGCTGTACCACCTGCTAAACAACCTATTATAGGTTATTTAAAAATTGCAGGACAAAGAATTGGTATTACATTTAGTGAAGCTAACAAGATTGCTGAAACTTTGAATGATGCAAAACACCAATTCAATGTAGCAAGATCTCTAGGCATGACTGCTGGAGGCTATGGTGAAGGTGCATTATCTTATGGTTCTGGAATATAAAAAAGAGAGAGTTATATGGAATATTTAAATTTTGTAGCATTAGCAATTGTTACGTGTACAGGTTATTTTTTAGGATTACTTACTGCCTATTATTATTTTGGAAGTAAGCTTACTAAAGTTAAAAACCAATGGGCTGATAAAGCTACTATTGCTAACTTATTAAGAAGCCAACTTGGCAAAGGAAAAGATGAAAAAACAAAAAAGAAACATTATAGAAAGCATAACAGAAGCAAATCGAGTGGGCAGAAATTACAAGCTTGATAGTGCTGTTAATACTTTTTTTGACTCTATAGAAGATAATAATATTCAGAAAGATAGTGTTGTTGAAACTATAGATAAAATCATTAAATTAATAAGTGTTAATATCAAATTAGGAAAGGGTCATGAGAACTTCGATGTAGACTCATGGCAAAAAGAAAGCAGCAGAATGTTTGACTTGCGAGTAAAGTATATAGCTACTAAAATCAAAGATAAATCTGATTTCAGAGTAGCTAATAAAATTTACAATAAGCATAAGAAACTTCAGAATCTTTTGGTTCAGAAATGATATTTATATTAGAATCGTTAGTACTTGTATTAGCTACATTCTTGGACCCGGGTTCGATTCCCGGCATCTCCACAAATATATTAACTATATGGGGATGATTGGCTTTGACAGGATGATAAGGGTATAAGGAAGATTCTACCGCATTTAACTGGCGAACAAGTTTATATGGCAATGGCTGCTTAGTTAGCACTCATTCCAAACGGTGATTGGAGACAGGTCGTAAAAGTCTCGGTGGTATAGGGGGAAATTATAACTATTATGGTAACATTTGATAAAATATTAGGTAACCCAAATGATTGGGAATTTACAGAAACAGAACTGCTAGAATTTTGTAGTGGCGTAGAAAACCAGTCCGTATTGGAAGGGTTTTTTAGTCGAATGTTTCAACAAATGACTTGGGAATCTGATGCTTATCAGTATGAAATAGATACTGCCCAAAAAACAAGTTATGATTATGATTTAAATGAAGAATCTTCTTCTTATTTAGACTATCTAGAAGATCTAAATGCTAAAGACGAAAGGAATTTAGAAAATAAGCCTTATGATAAAGAAACATTAAAAGATCATTGGAAAAAATTACATGGTTTAGATAAGAAACAAGTATTCAAAGAGGAGCCTACCCTATTTTTTGATTGGGTTACGAGCTTAAGTGAAGAAGATTATGAATACTATTCTGTTAGAATTGATTCTGGAGAGCGCTTACTTAGTTTCGATAAGATTAATACAATCAAAGAAGATAAAGTTAAGAATGCTTTTAATGAATTGTTAAATGTAATCAATAATGATTTTGTAAGAGTTAGCTTAAATGAGTCTGATAAGAGTCTAGAAATTAGCTCTACCAACATAGATAAGTTAAATAGTATGGTAACGAAATTACAAACTTTAGGGAACGCATTTTCACAGTGTGACTACACATATAAAATAAAGAATGCTATTACAGTTCACTATTACACTTTTAAAAAGATATGAAAAAACGTTTACTACCGTTCACAATAGCATTATCAGCATTATCAGTATCAGCATCTGCTGCATTTTATTCTGTATTTGGCTTAAGTCAACTATTTGCCGGAGCTTCTACTGAAGTAATTATTATGGCAGGAGCTTTAGAAGCTGCAAAGTTAGTAGTAGCTTCTCTTCTGTATCAATATTGGTCTGTTATTAATAAAATATTAAGAACTTATTTAATTTCTGCCGTATTTATTCTGATGATAATTACTTCAGGAGGTATATATGGTTTTTTATCTGGAGCTTTTGAAGAAACTAATACACAATCAGAATTTCTAGATAAACAAGTTGCTATTATAGATGCTAAAAGAGTTCGTTTTGAAGAACAGAGGGATGATTTAAAGATAACAGTAAAAGACCTAAACACTTCTTTAGCAAACCCAACTATGATTCAGTATGTCGATAGTGCTAGTGGACAGTTAGTAACTACAACATCGTCTAGACAGAGAAAGTTATTGCAGAATCAGTTGATAGAAGCAAAGAATGTACTAAATAATGTTACCGATTCTATAGCAGCTCTGGATATTAAGATATTAGAACAACAAATAGGTAATGAATCGGCTAGAGAATTAGGCCCATTGAAATATATGTCTAAATTAACTGGTAAGCCAATGGAACAGATTGTAAATTGGTTTATGATTCTTATAGTATTTGTATTTGACCCCCTAGCAATTGCTATGGTAGTAGCAGCGAATATGGCTTTTGCTCAGGTTAAGAAAAAAAACATCCCTGAAGTAAAATTTGCAAGACCTAAAGCTCCAATAGAAATGAATCTTGAAAATAAAGTAGATTTTTCTGAAGTGTTAGGTAAGCTAGCAAATTTAGAAGTTAAAATAGATGCTAAGAATGAAAAGAAGTATGATATATACGACGAGAATATTTTAACAGAAGAAAATTATGAAAAAACACGAAACGAAATAATAAGAAAGTATAAAATTATCCATAATGGCGATTTGGACCGGTTGGGTAAAATAAGTACATTAAATAAATTAAAAAAATAGTTATGGTAAAGAAAAAAAACAATAAAATTCCTAAAATCAAAGGACGAAAAAAAATTATAAAAGAAGTATTACTAAATCAGAAAACATTTGATAAAGATGTAGAGTGGTTAGTAGAATATAGAAAAGGTTCTGCTTGGAATCAAAACCCAGACACCCTTTATCGGTATATGGCTTGTAAAAAATGCGCTCAAATGCAACAAGTAGACGGACCAACAACAGCATGCACTTGCTGGACTTGTGTACAAGAAATGGCCGAACCACCTAGAGATACAAAATCTAGAGTAACAACTGGTAGACCTTTCGGATGGCACTTTATGAAAGAGTTTGTAGATAAAGATGGCGTAGTATATCATAAAGGTGTAGAACAACCAGAACTGAAAGACACTCTAGAACCTACTAAAGTAGAAAAGCCTAAAAGAATTCCTAAAATAACCAAAGAAAGGTTAAAAAGAGATGCTTTATTTCAGATTAATAAACTTAGGAAGCAATTAAATAAAACTAGGTTTAAAAAAGATAAGAAAGTTATAGAAGCCCAACTAAAAATAGAAAGAAAAATAGCAAACGGTAAATTTCCAAAAAGTTTTTTTGATAAATATGGTAAATAATTTTTTTATGTCGAAAAAATTTCTTATATTGTATAATAATTAAAAGGAACTAGTATGAAAGACATTATGAACTTATTTGCAGCATGTTTAATATTTTTATTGATGATAGTTGGAACATGGGTAGTGGTAACGCTTCCTTATTACTTAATATGGAATTGGTTATTAGTACCTATATTAGCATTAAGTGTTTTAAACTTTTTAGAGTGTATGGCTTTATCATTTTTAATTAATATGATGTATGCAACTTATGTTATGGCTTATGATAGCAAAAAGGTTTCTGATAAAGAAGATATATAATGGATAAGATTATTTATACTCGCGGTCGAACATCACAAGAACCGCAATCAATACAGTTTGAAGTTAGTAGTGATATGACTTGCATAGAATTTAGGAATATGTGTACTCGAATGGCATATTCTTTAGGTTATGCTGAAAGTTCTATAGACATTGCCTTTCCAAGGCCTAAAAATAGCTCAAAGAGCTCAAAAAATATATTATTAGATTAGTTATGGGTTTATACGATGATAAAAAAAATGTTCCAGCAGATGGAGCAGAAGTACAAGTTCAAGAGTCAAAAACTTTTGATGAAATTAGTTATGCTTTAAGTATAAGAGATTCCTTAGTATACTTAGCTGGTGAAATAGATGAATACACCGTTACTGAGCTAATAGCTAGAATGAGGATTGTTATAGACAATAGAGGGCCTAAAATGGCTAAAGAACCTATGAACCTTATCATAGATAGTCATGGTGGTTGCGCTTATTCTATGTTTGGAATTATTGATTATATCGAATCGATAGCACCAGATATTAAAGTTAATACAATCTGTAGAGGCAGAGCATTTTCTGCTGCAGCACTAATTCTTGCTAGCGGCACAGGTACTAGATATGCGTCTAAAAGGTCAACAATAATGTTACATGAAGGTTCGTCTGCACAAGTAGGAAAGTATTCAGATTTAAAAGTGGCTAGTAAGCAAGCAGATAAAATGGAAGCTATGGTTAGAAATTTATTAGCCCAAAAAACTAAAAAAGACGAAGCATGGTGGGAAGATAACTTAAAGACAGATTTATGGTTAGATTCGCCAGAAGCTTTAGATTTAGGAATAATAGATGAGATAGGATAGTATGAAATTAAATGAAGAACAAATAGTAGAAAATTGGAATAAGTTGATACTTATAATAGAATCTGAGTTCTCGGGAGATAGAAAAGCCAATCTTCTGAAAATGTATAATCATTTTGAAGAACGAATGTCTATAGCGCCCGCATCTGGGTTAGTACATTATCATAATTGTTTTGTTGGTGGTTACGTTGACCATGTATTGAGAGTAATAGAAAGTTCATTACTTGTTTGGGAATCTTGGAAAAAGATGGGAGCAAACAAAAGTGACTTTACTAAAGAAGAGTTAATCTTTTCAGCTTTAAATCATGATTTAGGTAAAGTAGGTGATGAAGAGCATGACTATTACATTCACAATGAAAGTGAATGGCATAGAAAAAATCAAGGAAAGCTTTATGCTTTTAACCCAAAGTTAACACACATGTCTGTACCAGATAGAAGCTTGTACTTATTAAATCAATTTGGAATTAAGTATACAGCAAAAGAATGTTTGGCTATAAGATTACATGATGGATTATATGACCAAGCAAATGAGCCATATTTAAAAACTTACAATCCGGATAAAGAGTTAAAGACTTATTTACCGATACTGTTACATCACGCAGACCACATGGCTTCTAGAATAGAGCATGATCTGGCTGCTAACAATAAAGTAGATAAACCAATTAATAAAGTTAGTTATGGCACAAAAAAGAAACCCGTCCTTACGGATTCTAAAAAAAGTGCACAAGATTTACTAAAAGGTTTTTTTAACGAGTAATCATGGAAGTTATATTAGTCATATTTATTTTGTGGAGTATAGCAACAACCTACTCAACATACAACCTTCTCAGAAAGCATGAGAGTGTTGAAGATGAGTTTCGTAGAATAGATCAGGAACTTATGGATTATATCAAGTTTGTTACCAAGTTAGAATTAGACTTGAAAAAAACGTTTAAGAAAATGAAAGAGTTTGATAGTAAAGGTGGCTTTGAGGCTGATGACGAAGTTGGCCAAACTTTTATATCAATAAATAATTTAATTAAAGAACTAGAAGAAAAGTATGGAAGTAAAAAATAGTCCAGTTAAAAATTTCTATCTTAACGTAGAAGCTGAAAAAGCAAAAATTAGATTAGCTAATATTGATAATGGTGTTAGGCGTGGAAGACCAAGAAAGAATAAGATGTACTTCACAGCTACTACTGAAGAAGCAATTGTTGCTTACAACAAAGAAGAATCTTTAATTTTGAAAGAAAAAGTTTATAATGGTTATATACATGAACCATTATTTAAGCTAGCTGAAAACATAATCAATAGGTTTAGATTTTATTATATGGATGGTACACCTACTGATGTTAAGTATGAAGTTATAGCTTTTCTATTAGAAAAGTTACCAAAGTATACCCAAGACAAAGGTAAAGCTTTTTCGTACTTCAGCATAGTAGCTAAAAACTATTTGATACAAAACAATAATAAAGCCTACAAAAAAATGATTAGTAAAGCATCATTAGATTTAGTAGACTTTAAAAGAAATATAACTAATGAAGTAATAAGAGCCGATAGGACAGAAAGTCTAAACGATTTTATGACAAAATTTATTATTCATTATGATATTCTTGTTGAAAAAAAATTTAGAGGAGATAGAGATAGGCGAATAGCTTATGCAATTTTACAAATCTTTAAATCTAGACACAACATAGAAAATTACAATAAGAAAGCCCTTTATATAATGATAAGGGAAATTACCGGGACTAAAACCCAATACATAACAAAAGTTGTTAACGAAATTAAGAAAGAGTATGTTAGGCTTTATGATATGTACGAAAAAGACAGACTTGTCCTATAGTTAGGATGACAATAATAATTAGAGAGTCACTTTGCTAATAATAGCTTAAATTAATAAAAAAGAAGTGGAGATAAAATATATGAGAAATTTATTTTTAACAATGTGTATGGTAGCTACGTGTATGCTATCACAAGCACAAAATACTAAAGGAACATTTTATGTTGGAACTGGTGATATTACAAATATCGCTTGGACTAGCTGGGCAGTTTCTCCGTCAGTAGGTTATGCATTTACGGATGCATTAATTATTGGTGGTTCTGTATCACAAGAAGATATGGATGCCGATATGAATCTAGATTTTTATGCTAGATATTTTTGGAACGGCATGTTTGTACATGCTGGTATGACCGGTCTCAATTTTGATGAGTTGGAATTAGGTTTGGGTAAGATGTTTACATTAAGAAATAATGTATATTTAGACCCAGCAATTGTTTATAGTTCAGGAGCAGAAACAGTAAACCTTACTTTAGGTTTCGGTTTCCGATTCTAAGCGAATAAAAAACCGACTCTCTAATAGGTAGGCAATTTTGCCAGAATTTTTAAAAGATAAAGAGGAAAAATATGGACGCAGTATTTAAAATGGTAAATGGGTTTGTAAGCAGTTTAGTAACTGTCTTTACAGGATTAATCCCATTAGCAATTTTATGGTTTGTATTAACTGGAACTTCGGTTCTAGGAATGGATGTAGTAGCTAATTTAACTACTCTTATGAATATGCTTGTAAATGGCGGCTTCATAGGATTAATTGTATTAGTAATCTTAGCATCATTTTTTACAAATAAGTAATTAGTTTTTATTTTAACTAAATAGTTAGGAATGCCCCAGTACTTTATTGTATTGGGGTATTTTTTTGTGTTGGTATATATTTATACTAAAGAGTCTATGATTATGAATGGAAAGCAAGAAATATTTAAAGGTAAAACATTTTCTGATTTGTTAGAAGATATTTACGTTACTTCTAGAAAAAAGGAACAACAAATAAATGCTTTAATAAAAGAATTAAAGCCTATGATTAAAAGTATTGGTGATGCAACAGTAGTAGTGCCACTAATAAAAGAATATATGGAAGTCTCAGTAAAAAATGACGAACACTTAGTTAAAATGGCTGCAGTAGTACAAAGAGCAATGGCTAGAACTGGTGGAGACAATTCTGAAAGTATGTTACTAACAAAAGAAGAAAAACAACAGTTGTTAGATTCAGTAAATGAAATGCAAGATAGTCAATAATGGGCTTAATAAATAAAAATACGAAAACTCAAAGACCTGGAATTCTTACCAATATGATCGAAGCTGCAGAAGTAGTAGAAGTTATTTTGGATGATCAAAGTGCAGAATGGGACCCTTCAAATAATGCTATAGTTGGTTCTGTAAAAGCAAGAAAATTAGAAACTGAATATAATAAGCCAACCCAAGAATTAAGATATTATAGACCTTTATCTCTTCACATGAATTGTTTACCTGTTGTAGGAGAATTTGTACTACTAATAAAAGGACCATTAAATTCTATTGGTACAGGGAATAGAGACGCTCAAGATGATTATTATATAAGCAGTATTAATTTATTTAATGAAACAAATGCAAACGACAACCACTTTTCAACTTTAGCAATTAAAGGTGATGGTATTGATACTAGCTTTACTGGCAACATAGCTACAGAAGATGATAAATCTTTAGGTGAATATTTCAACCCTAATGAAAAGTTTATTAGGAAGTTAAATTACCTTGAAGGCGATTTACTATTAGAAGGCCGTAGTGGACATTCTATTAGATTTAGTTCTACAGCAGCAGCAGGATCAATAAGTCATTTATGGTCGGGCGGTTCGGATGGCGAACCTGTAATTGTAATGTCTAATGGGCATAGTGATAATGGTGGCTCTGAAGATTTTTATATGGAAGACATTAATGAAGATGCTTCTACTATAATGCTAACTAGTAAACAAGAAATTGGTATTAAGATAAAAAATTCTATGCCATCACAAGTATCTGATCAGCCAGCTAAATATAATAAAGGTCAAGTTATACTTTGTGCGGATAGATTACTATTTTCTAGTAAAGAAGACTATATAATAATGTCAGGCCAAAAAGGCGTAGCAATAGTAACGCCAGAATGGAAAGCAGACTTTTCAACTATGATGGATATATTAAAAGACCTTATTGCAGAAGTTGCAACAATCTCCCAAGGTAAATTCCCAACTGGAGTAGGCCCAACAGGCCCTCTGGCGCCACAAGTATCAGCATTAGCACAGATCAAATCTAAGTTCGGACAGTTGGAGCAATAATATGCCAATAAACTACAGCCAGTTCAATAATAATATAAGGACGTATTTAGAGAATCAAACAGCAACGGATTCTCAAGATGCTGGGAACCAAATAGCTGATATATATGTTAGTGCTTGGAACCAAGGAGCAGACCTACTCCAGAATAGTATAACAGTACAAGCTGGACCTATAGCATCTGGGTTTGCTAGTACTTTCAATGCTCACATGCAAGGAGCTTCAGGACCTGGAACCTGGTCACCAGCTGCTAGTGGTATAATAGCTGCAGCATCAAGTGCAGCTATGGCTATAGGAAGTGGAGGCGTAACTATTAATGCAATTGCTAGTCCAGGAGTTACAACAGGGCCCCAATTATACTCTGCATTTAGAATGATGAATGTGTCAGCTGTAGCAAGTGCTCTAACTACGGCTTTTACTTCTCACGTTGCTGGGATGGTAACTGCAAACCAAATTGGTACTGTTGTTGGTGCTAGTAACATCGTATAATACATCTATTATATAACTTAAAATCTGGGCAGACTTATATTTATATAGGATAGGGAGTATAAAATCATGACAAAAAAAGAACTAATAAAAATTATTAGAGAGGTTGTAAAACGAGAAGTTAAAAACGTACTGAATGAACAGTCCGTAGAACAACCTGTCCTGAGACAAAAAGAAAAAAAATTATCTAAAAATCCATTAATCAACGAAGCTTTAAATGCTACTGAAGATTTTGCTACAATGGGAACTTATGACCAGAGTGATGCAATAGGAGGAATTAGAAGTCAATTTGCAGAAATGCAAAACCTTGGTGGTCCAGCAGATATGGTACCGCCGGAATTAAAAAGTAAAGTTCCTGCAGGAAGTGGATTAGACAAAGCTTTGAACAGGGATTATTCAGAATTAGTAAAGAAGTTTAATAAGTAATGCCAATACAAGAAAGTAAAATAAATCCTTTAGATTTAGAAAGTAATGTTTCTATAGGCATAACATTACCTTTAACAGGTGATAGTAGCTACAATACTACACATCCTGAATCTGGTAGTTTTGCACATGGTGATGAATCTATTGGTACTAGGTTTAAAGGTGGTGAATTTAACCTTTCTTATACAACAGCAGACCAAGTTAAGTCAAATTTAAAAAATTTAGTTTTAACTAACCAAGGTGAAAGAATAATGCATCCAGATTTTGGCTGTGGACTATATGGCCTTTTATTTGAAAATGTAACTGCAGATATGATTGCTAGATTAAAAAGTGTTATTAATGTACAAGTAGAAAAATGGCTACCATATATAACATTAACAAAAGTAGATTTTGGTATGGGTAATATTGACAACAATAAAATATATTTATCCATAGAGTATAATCTTTATGATAATACATTAGACCCTCAAAGTATAATATTAGAGTTTTAAAAATGCCAGAAGAATATAAAAAACGGAAACCGGTTCAGTACTTAAATAAAGACTTTGGATCTTTTAGAGAAAAACTAATCGATTATGCAAAGCAATATTTTCCGGATACTTATAACGATTTTAACGAATCGTCACCTGGTATGATGTTTATAGAAATGGCATCTTATGTAGGTGATGTACTTTCTTTTTATATAGACCACCAAGCAAAAGAAACTATGTTAATGCATGCTGAAGAAAAGTCTAATGTCGTAGATCTTGCTAAGTCTTTGGGCTATAAAGCAAAAGCAATAGCACCAGCTTATGTTGATTTAGACATTTACCAAATATTACCTGTATTAGGTTCGGGTACTTCAGCAACACCAGACTATAGGTATGCTCTTAAAATAGAACAAGGAATGGTAGTAGCTTCAGCAGAAAGTCCAGAAGTAAAGTTTTCTACTTTAAGAAATTTAGATTTTAAAGCAACAGGGTCAGAGTCTGATACAACAACTGTTTATACAATAGACGATTCAACTGGAGACCCTACTTCATATTTAATTAAAAAAACTATGCCAGCAATTTCTGGAGAATTAAAAACCCAAGCTTTTACTTTTGAATCACCTAAAAAATTCGATAGAGTTAGAATAGATTCTACTAAAGTAATTAAAATTGATTCTGTAAACGATGGTGATGGCAACAAATGGTACGAAGTACCTTACTTAGCTCAGGATACTATATTTGATGAAATTGCAAATGATAGAACTAACAACCCTCATGGTTCTGGAAGTTCTGAAGATGCACCATATTTACTAAAGCTAAGAAGAACTGCAAGAAGGTTTACAACTGGCTTAGCATTTAACAACAAAACGGAACTTCACTTTGGTGCAGGTATTTCTGCAGACCCTGATGAATTAATAATACCATCTCCTGAAACTATAGGTAATACTTTAGACAGAGGAAATACTTCTACATTAGATGTTGCATTTGATCCTGCTAATATGATGTTTACTAGAGCTTATGGTCAAGCACCTGCAAATACAACTTTAACAGTTAGCTATTTAGAAGGTGGCGGTTTGGCTTCTAATGTTGGTTCTGGTATACTTAATAAAGTCGAATCTGTAACATATAGTATGGACGAAGATGGTTTAGATGGTGACACCTTAGCAACTTCTAAAAGCTCTTTAGCTGTAACAAATACTTTTGGAGCAACGGGTGGTCGAAATGAAGAAACTGTAGAAGAAATAAGACAAAATGCTTTAGGTGCTTATGCAACTCAAAATAGAGCAGTAACTAAAGAAGATTACTTATCTAGAGTTTATACAATGCCAGCTAGGTTTGGTAGTATTGCTAAAGCTTTTATGGTCCAAAATGATTTTGTTAATAACGAAGAAGACCCTGAACAAACTAACCCATTAGCTTTAGACTTATACATTTTAGCTTATGATGGTAGTAAGACTTTAACTAATTGTAATAGAACTACTAAAGAAAACCTTCAAACATACTTAGGCAAGTTTAGAATGCTAACCGATGCTATAAATATAAGAAATGGTTTCGTAGTTAATATCGGTGTAGATTTTGAAGTACTAACTCTACCAGCTTATAATGGTAAAGAAGTATTAGCTAAAGTTTTAGATCGGGTAAGAAGATACTTTTCAATAGAGAAGTGGCAATTTAATCAGCCAATAATGTTAGCCAGTCTTTCAGCAGAAATGGATAAAGTAGATGGCGTACAAACAATAAGTAACATAACTATAAAGAATAATGTTTCAACAGATTCTGGCTATTCTGGAAATATATACGATATAGATGCAGCAACTTATAATAATATAATTTATACATCACAAGACCCAATGATATTTGAAATTAAATATCCGGACAAAGATGTAAGAGGGAAGATAATCGGATGATAGTTAGTATATTTCCATCTAAAGATGCAACGCTATATGAAGCAGCAGTATCGGAATCTGTTAATACTGGAATTGATGAAATTTTAGAAATAACCAAAGTAATATCATCATCTGGAACTACTCAAGTATCGAACACTAGAGCTTTAGTTGCTTTTGATTTAAATACAGTTTCTAAATACTTTTCAGATGGAGTAGGTAGTCCTAATATGAAAGTAGGCGATGACTTTGAAGTTGGCAATGATACAAGAGTTAGTAGAAGTTCAGGCCACGAGCCAGATTTCTTTTTAAACCTTTTTGCAACTGAAGCAAAAAATATACCTATAAATTATCACATGTCAGTAGCACCAGTTTCCGAATCTTGGGATATGGGTGTAGGCCGACACAATAATTATCCTCAAACTACAGAAGGTGTAAGCTGGAAATATAGAGATGGTGAAAACGTAGGTTCTAGATGGAACGGTCCTGGAGTAGGAAAGTTAAGAATTACTGGTAGTTGGCTAGATGAGCCATCTGCATCTGCACAAGATACGGTTTTTCAATCTGGTTTAGATTTTGCAGATGGTTGCTATACAGGAAGTATTTTCTATTCAGGAAGCGCCGTTACTAAAAGTTACCAAGACTCTGATGATATGAGAGTTTCAGTATCTAAGTCTATTGCTCTATGGTTCAGTGGTGACTCTGCAAATAATGGGCTTCTTATATCTAGAATGCCTAATGAAGAAAATGATGCTAAAAGATATGGAAGTCTTATGTACTTTTCTAATGAAACAAAAACTATTTATAAACCTAGATTAGATTTGTGTTGGTATGATTCTACATTTGATGCTGGATCTTTAGAAGCTTTAGATGTACAGAATAAAGATATTACCGTTTACTTAGATAATAATTATGGTACTTACGAAACAGGTTCAGCTCCTAGGTTTAGAGTTAAAGGCCGAGAGAAGTATCCAACAAAAACATTTGGAACAGCATCAGCAGAACTTGAAATAAAATATTTACCTTCTACTACTTTCTATTCTTTAATTGATTCTAAAACAAAAGAAACAATAATTCCTTTCGATATTAATTACACTAAAGTTAGCTGTGATTCAGATGGTAACTATTTTGATTTTAGAATGCAAGGCCTTTATCCGGAAAGAAGATATGAGTTTAAAGTAAAAGTTGTATCTGGTAGCAATGTAAATTATTATGATACAAACCAACCATTTAAAATCGTAAGATAATAAAGGAGCTATAATATGGCAGACCAATTAAAATATTCGACTCCTTTGGAGAATACTAGTCCAGCAACAACAACTACTCCTAGATGGCAAAGTACTCAGTTAAATAATAACCAAGATAGGAATTCTTCAGTATATATAGTCGATGCGAAATCCCCCGGGACCTTTAAAGATTTGCATGACGTAACTAATAATGGTACAATAATATACCGAGAATTAGAAGAATACCCAGAAGATTGTACAGTAGAGCAAAAATCCCTAAAGATTTCATTTAGTAGGTATCACTGGAAAAATAGAGAATGGCGTATAAACATAGATAGCGAATTTAAAGAACTTACATAATGCCACTAAATAGCCTAACATTAAAACCAAGATTCGGTTCGGACTTCGTAGATTTAGTACCGCATGGAAAACAGTTTACGGACCATTTTCAAAATGCTTACCCTAGTAGCTACAAAGGCCAAGGGAATAATGTTAGGATCATACACATATACAATTCAGAAGTTCTAATAGATACTATTGTTGACAATTTACCAAATGATATATCTGTACATCTTAAAGGCCAAGATAGAAACGAATCTGGTAAAGTAGCTTGGTATTCCGAATTAAACTTAAATGGTATTATTAGGTCTAGAGGTTATAAAGAAGGCACTTTTAGAGTTTGCGTCTACTACTTAGATAGGAGATGGGAACAAATAAAGTTAAATATAAGCGAAATATCTTCTGATAGAACAGAAATCAGAATTGTTCCAAAAATATCTGCAAATGCATACAATCTACCACAAGATAGACAGAAGCTTTTCAATTATGCAAATCAAGTAAACTTATGGTGGGGTGGGGATGCTAATGCTAGCCAACACAATGCAATACCTAATTCATGGAGAAATGGTGGAAACCCTGCTATATTTCCACAAGCCAATTTTGAAGAGTTTGGAAACTTTGTAATAGGTCTTGGCGGTAATTTTGCTAACCTTGGTACAGTTACTAATATGAAAGTTTCTGGATGGAACCAATTACCATCTACAGACCAACAAACGATTATGGTAGGCGGCCAGCCTACACAGACCCAAGTCTCTTATGGTCCAACTGCGGGCGTAGCTAATCCTGGTATTCCAGATGATAGTAGTAAGCTAATACCAGTAACAACACTTACAGTAACAGATAGTAGAGGTGTAACAACTGGTGGTGCAACCAGAGTCATCAAAGGCTTAGCTGAAAATGGCTTTATGGGTTTGAATACTTATACAGAAAGAGAAGACTCTAGTATACTTATAAAAACTTTATATCCAATTGAAGCTTCTATTAGAGAAAATACAGAAGCCCAATTAGGTTTTCTATGGACTGAACCTAGAGAAATTAATATTAAGCTAGAAAAAGCTTCTGATAGAATTATCGGTCACACTATATTAGCACCTGCTGACTTTTCAAATAAAACTCACAAAGTTACTGAAGGTGATTTTGAAACTTGGGATTCTTTATTATCTTCTTCTGTAGATACTAAACAAGAAGTTTTAGATTCTTTATTTAGTAGTAGTGGTGTTGACCAAGCAAACTTAAATATAGATTACAGAAAGTTTGATAATTTCATACACTTCAGTTCTGCTGAAGAAAGACTTAAGAATTTTAAATTCAAATTACAACTATTAGAATACTATGAAGATAAACTAACAACTTTAAAATCTGCAGGCTCTGCCAATTCATACTGGTCTTTACAGAATGTAATAGATTATAAATCTAAAAAAAGTAAAATTGTAAATGGTTTAGATGGTTATGAAAAATATCTATACTACACTTCAGGATCAGGATTTCATGGTCAAACGCCTTTTGATAAAGATGTAGTTTTTTTAGACAATAAAAAAGACTATCCTGTTGCATCTTGGCCAAAGAGCAACCTAAGACAACCATACGAATTATATTCGGTAACGGCTTCAACAGCTACTGATTGGTATGATGGCATGATAACTTCTGCTTCTTTATATGATGGCCTAAATGAACATAACTTAGAAAAGTTAGTACCCGAGCACATTCAAACAGATCCTTTAAATGAAAACTATTTTACTTTTGTAAACATGGTTGGCCAACACTTCGACACCCTTTATAATTATGTTGACCATTTAACGAAATACAACAAAAGAACAGAGCACATTTACGATGGTATTCCAAAAGAATTAGTATATGATGCTCTAAAGTCTTACGGTTGGGAACCAACAGAAGGGTTTAATTTGGAAGATTTATTCAGCTACAAGTTAGGTAAATCTGTAGAAGGCGGCTTTTTAGGTAAAGGTCTTGGCGACATGTCATTAGCAAATTCTTCTGGCCAAGATGTATATGGTGAAGAAATGAAAAATCCATTCATAGTAGCATCTATACAATCACAACAAGCTGGTTCACAATCTTTCTATGATATTCCATCACCGGCTTCGGAGTCAATAACAAAAGAAGAAGTTACAAAAGAGCAGTGGAAACGAATTCTTAATAACCTTCCACACTTAGGCCAAACAAAAGGTAGTGAAAGATCTATTAGAGCTTTAATTAATACTTACGGTATGCCACCATCTATATTAAGAATAAAAGAATATGGAGGAATTGCTAAGTCTGGTAGTGCTGGTCAATTGTTACCTAGAGATTCATTTAAGTACTCTTTAAACTTCAAAGGCCAAGAACAACTTAAAACTCCATGGGCTAGAATTAGTTCTGACTACCATCCTAATAGTACTAGGGTCAAACCAAACCCATTAGAGTTTAGATTTAATACTTCTTACCCGGAACATCAGCTAATAGTTTTTTCTAGTGGTTCTAGCTATCTCAATCGAATGAGTGATACTTGGGCAGTAGAATTAGAAGCCCATGAATCAGCTAGTACAACTACTTCTGGCTTTTATAAGTACGGAAAACTAAACACATATATATGGGCTCAGAATCATGGTGAGAGTGGTAATAGAATGTGGATGTCAGCTTCTACAGAGTATATGCCTCTATTCGATAATGATTGGTGGAATGTTCAAGTTGGTCTAAAATATGCTCCATACCAATCACCAATAGATCTTGGAGAGAATGATAATCAATTGAAATTATTAGTAGCTAAAGCAGCTGATTATGGAAATGGAAGAATAACACATTCAGGATCTTCAGAAACTGGAAGGTTTCTTTTCGAGTCAGTATGGAGTTCACCAACTGGTAATGACACAACATCCCAAATACCAGATTACTTATTTTGGGGAAATTCACTAAATGAACAATCTATTCCGGGAGTACCGGTAGTAACAGGTTCTATTGTACCACCAGAAAGCTCTTCAACTTCGGGCGGCTTTGGACAAGGAACAGGATATTTACACTGGGGTTATTCTGGCTCTATACAAGAAATTAGATATTGGACTTTAGAAGGTACAGATTCCGATGAATTAACTAAAGATGGATTCTTACCAACAGCTGCTTGGGAAAATCATGTTAGAGATCCTTTATCTATAGAGAGTCAGTATTATACATCTTCTTATAATGAATTAAATAGAAGATGGCCTCTTGGTGCAAACGGTCAAAAAGTAGCTATAGGACCATCGACCCTAGGAATTGGCGAAGCAGTTGTTGGCCAAAGTAGCTACTTTGAAGTAGCAGGCATTATAGGTATTGACTCTGACCATCCTAAAGGTCAAATATCTGGAGTACATGGCGATTGGCAGACTTCTGAATATGCAAACCCTTACTATGCATCTGCATCTGGCTTTAGAGGAACTTCTGCTGATTGGAGTCCTGAAGAAGAAAGAATGTTTACAATGATGCCAGAAATAATAGGCGCATCAGCTATTGGAGATAAAATTCGTATTGATGATAACATAGTATCAGGTTCTTTAAATCTTTACGAATCAATACAAAGCTCATCATTAAATTTAGCTTCTAAAGATTCAAATATACTAGGCGTTTACTTTTCACCAAATGATATGATCGATATAGATATAGCTAGACAAATTGGTGGTACTAAATTTGGAGACTTTGTTGGAGACCCCAATGATACTAGAAGTGGAAGTTATGCTTCTTTAAGAGGAGCTCAGTACGAGTATTGGAGAAAATATAAAACTTCACCACAATTTGGCCACTATATGAATGCCATAAAATTCTTTGATGAAGGTTTATTTGGCCAAATAGAAAAGCTATTACCAGCAAGAGTAAATTCTCATTTAGGGGTTATGATAAAACCAAATTTACTAGAAAGACCTAAATTTAAAGCTATGCCTTCTGAAACTGTAGAATTAGTAATGTACACAGCTTCAACAGGACCAAATCTTAGACCAAAAATTACTGGGTATCATAGTGCTGATATGGGAAGAGCTACTGGTTCACATTCTGCAAACTTAGTAAGGTTTACACAACAATCGACTTATGGTATTGGCTCTGCTGCTATAGGTACTACTTTTCAAGTACAACCTTATGGAGTATTCGATGCTCATGGAGTATCAATAGATAAAACTAGTGAACAGGTAATAGGTTCAGTATCTTCTAATATAAATGTTAGATCATCATTTGGAAGAAATATTAATGCCGAAACTCTTTTTGAAACACCTAGCTATATAACTTCTAAGAGTGGTTATTTTCTTATTGGAGAAACTACTTCTGATGATGTACCTTATTTTCATTCACAAAGAACGTCATTTAAATACCAAAAAACTGTTTTTAAAATATCTAGTAGTATAAGTCCTCTCACAGGTTTAGCAATTTCTACTGTACAAAGCTCAAGCGAATTAAAAACTGACAAGGTAGATACTTTCCCTATAGCTTATGAAAATTTAATTCACAAAGGCGTTACACATGGTATAACAAACTATGAAATTGGTGGAGAATTAACCCTAGCTCATGATGCGTCTCTAGCTGGTAAAGGATTAAGAGATGAAACTTTTAATGTAGTAGAAGTAGTTATAACTGCAGCGGACGATTTATTTCCAGACGATTTACCACTAACAGACTTAGGAATGGGCGGTGGGTATACTATAGGGGGAGTTGGTAATGAATTTATAGAGTTAAACTTTCCAGAATCTTTACTCGAAGATCCTTCAGTAGGCTCAGGCTTAGGCACATACGGATGTACAGACCCTGGGGCATGTAACTACAATCCTCTTGCAACAAATTCTGATGGGTATTGTTTATATGCTCCAAACCCTTTATGCCCTGGTGTAGTACTTACAGAACCAATTCAAGGTTGTACACAACCAGGAGCTTTAAACTACTACTGTAATTTTCAAGATTGTCCAAATGGGATTATACCACATCAAGTACAAGAAGATGGTACATGTCAATTTGCGCCAGAAGCAGTAGTTGGAGGTTGCACTGACCCTCTAGCAATAAATTACGATTATAATGCAACAGTTGAAACCGGATTTTGTCAATATGAAACCATATATGAAGAACCGGACCCAATTGTATATCCAGATTTACCAATATATGGTTGCCCAGATCCTGCAGCAACTAACTATAATGCACAAACCCAAATAGATAATGGTTCGTGTCAATATGATTATGCTGCTTTAGGTTGCGCAGACTATGATAACTTACCACCAAACGACCAATCATGGCTGTGTGCAGCTTGTGGACAAGGAACAGTTCCTGAAGAACTAATAGCCCTTTGTGCATGTTGTTCTGCAGGTCCTATTTCAGACCCATATTCATATATAGTGGATCCGGTAGAAAACTTCATTGTCCCTGATGATATTAATTATGAGTATCCAGAAGACGATGGTGGTGGAAGAGATGATGATAAACCATATACAGATACTTTTGGTAATGAAAATGTTTCTAGCGTAGACGACAGCCCTAAACCATATACAGATACTTTTGGTAATCAAAATGTTTCACCAATAGATGGTAATCCAGATCCAGACCCAGGTGGCGGCGGAAGAGGCAGTGGCGGATCAAGTGGCGGCGGAAGCGGTCGATAATAATAAATAATTTAGAACAATGGCTTAATTTTTTGAGTTAGACTATATTTATATATACAAAGAGGAGTTTAATACTATGGGATATTTAGATAAATCAACAGTTACGGTTGATGCAATACTTACCAAAAGAGGTAGGCAATTATTAGCACAAGGAGACGGAAGTTTTCAAGTTGCTAAATTCGCAGTAGCGGATGATGAAATAAATTATGATTTATGGGATACAAATCATTCTAAGGGAACATCTTACTATGGTCAAGCAATAGAAAATATGCCAATGACTGAAGCAGTGCCTTCTGAAGATAAGATTATGAGGTATAAACTTATGACTCTTCCTAAGAATACTTTAGTCATTCCAACAATGACGACAGCACCTTCACAAGAAGTTAACTTAAGTACTGGAACAGCTGGCTCTATTAGCTTCCAAGATGTTACAATTAATATATTCCCATCAACAATAACGGCAAATCAATTCAATGTTTATGTTTCGGACGTTTCTGTATGTTATATTGGAACTGGAGTACAAGCAGAATCTCAAACAATAGGCTCTAAGAATTATTTAGTAACAAATAATTCAAGTGCAGCAGGAGGTTCATTTAGAGTTCGTGCAAGAATTTTAACAGAAGCTAGATCTACAACAGTAACGGTAGCATCTGTAAGTACTGGTAACGTTGTACAATTACAAGTTAATGTAGCTGCTAACCCAATACTAACAGCTTAAAAAGAGAAATAAAAAATGGCAGTAAATAATAATAACCCAGGACTTCCCCAATCAGGACAAACAGCAGGTTTAACCGCACAAGCTTATTCTGGTGGTGGAGCTTCTGCCGGACCAAATGCTGCGCTAGTAGCACAATCTGCAGCACCAGGTGGAGGTCAAGCTGGTAATATAGCACCTAATAGATTTGGTGGGGCGATGAACAATGCAAACAATGCAAACAATGCTCAAGCAATTTTAGGAAATATAATTGATAATACTTTTACTGGTTTTAATTTTGGAACTTCTACAGGATATGGTGATGTTGGAGATGTACTTATCGATGAAGCTGGAGAACGAGTTAATTCTGCTATGTGGGATAGTAACGACACAACATTAGGCTTAGGTGAATTTCATACTTCGTCTGTACAAAGTGCTTCTTCTGGGGAATATTATCGTGATGTTTACAGAAGAGATCCAAGTGTAAACACAACGGATGCGCCACAATTTAGTATTGCTTATGGACATCAGCTAGGATCTGGTTCTTCTAATCTAGAAGGTCAGTCAGAAGGTATGACACCAACAAAAGGTATATATAAGTCTTATGCAAATTTAGTAGAAGATAAAACAGATGCTAATGAATTTTTCCAATTCTCAGGATCAAAAGCAGAAAGAGTTTTTATAATAAACTTTGCTAGAGGCCAAATGAAAGAAAGAATTGATATTGGTAACTGGGAATTAAAAATACACGGTGTAAATACAGCACAAGGAGCTGGAAATGCTTTAACAAATGGTGGTGTAGTTCATTTGGTAGATGAATTTGCTTCAGCAGCATCTTCAAGCGCTAATGATGCTGGAGATAAAAATGGTGGATACAAAATAATGAGTGGGAGTATTGCAGATGGAGTACTTAACCAATCAGACAATCCATTTAGTGACGATTTTGGTAGAGTTTATCCTAATGAAGGTATTATGGTTCTTAATGCAGATGCAATATCTTCTTCATGTGGAGGTATAGTTTTACTTGGTTCTGGTAGTGATAACTATGGAGCTGGAGAAGGCACTGGAGCTAATTCTAACTTCTGTTACGATTGTGCTGGTGGTACTGCTCAAACAACACAACTAAATCCTACTCTAGAAAACTTTTGGTATGCTCTGACAGGTTCAGCAGCTGTAAATAGAGTTCCTTATTTTAGAGCAAGAAGTGTAGAACATGTTCATTCAAGAGTTTATTTTTGCAGAATTAAAAACTTTCAATATAACTTTTCAACAAACCCAACATTCCAAGCAACTGGTTCTGATGGTTTAACTAATGGACAATTTAGACATTCTTCAATGTTTGGTAATCCTCAAGTTTATATAACTTCGGTTGGCTTATATAGTCCAAGAAACGAATTATTAGCAATTGCAAAAATGAGTAAACCATTATTAAAATCATTTAATAGAGAAGCTTTAATCCGTGTAAGATTAGAATTTTAAAGAGGGAGTAATTAAATGCCAGGGGTATTTAAAAAAGTCTTCCAGTATTTTACTAATACTCAACCTGTAAACAAACAATACAGAATTAATATAAGTTCATACACCGGAAGTTATGATAGCAAGCATCATGTTTTGGGTTTTGAAGGAATCTACGATTCAGAAGAATATCCATCTGATGAACCTGCAGGCTTTACGGTAGCTACTTCATCAGTAAATGGTGGAGCTTCTATTCAAAGTCATTATGCTCACATATCACAATCTACTAGTAGAGATATTTATTCATCTGTACGTTCTAATTTTTATAATAAAACTAATGAACTGGATGTTAAAAAAACTAGCTTAGTATCTGAAGTTGGTACTTTATTTACTTACAATGGTTCTATTAGTAAGGATTATTTACACTATTCAGTAGAAGTAGACCCATCTAATTATGCATACAGATTAGAAAAAGATGTTTTCTATAGTGATTATTATGCTTACTTTGCAGAAAGAAGTTTAAGAAATACTAAAAACTTTTATTACCCTAAATCAAGAATAGATACCCAAATATCAACTTCATTATTTAATATGCCTGGAATACCATATTATGACCAAGCGTCAAAATCATATCCTGATGCTACTAGATGGTTTGGTTCAAAAGTAAAAGTGGTCTCTGTACCGCAAAGAGTTTTTGGTACTAAAATTGAACCTAATACTTTTAAGTTAGAAAGCGAAGAAGGTATTGTAATATCGGATGATGGCTTAGGAAATTTAAAAGACGATTCCAGAGAAAACCATATTCTTTCTTCATCTAAAAATACAGTATTAGATTTAGACTTTTCTAATATTTTTTTATTACAGTCTAGAAGAATACTATCTAAAGAATCTCAGTCTTTATCAATAAATTCTGGTTCTAAAACCCCTAATAGATTACAAATAGATAGAAGTTATTTTGGTGGTAACGAGTTTGAAATAAATAGGTTCTATAGAAGGTTAGACGATGCAACATCAAAAGGTTATATTGATTTGCCTGGGTATGATGAAAGTACAAATAATACAACTTTTGAATTGACACCTGGAATAACAACTACAAAACTAAATATACTCTCAAACTTTTCTCAAAGCCAAGACTATAGTGTTTACTGTAGATTTAGATTACCACCAACACAATCAGACTTTACAGCACCATACAATTGGTTATTCGGAAAAGGTAATACACCAAATATAGTATCTGCTCAATATCCACATACTCAGAGTAACTACCCAAGAACACCATTCCAAGCAAGAGTATGGAATGGCTCTGGAGGCGTTGGAAATATGTCGATTAGAAATAGCTTTCAAGTACTAACTCAGCATGCTGGTGTTGGAGATGGTCTTAGTGTAGGCTTATTTTCAAATGGAATAGATACTGCAGGTGTCGGGGAAACTTTTGTAGTAGACTCTGACATAGCAGGACCACAAGGAGATTTTTCAATAGGAGCTTCATTTATCGACGCTCACGTTCAAGGCAGATTAGAAATAATTAAATCTGATTTGGATACGCAATCTTTTCTAACGTCTTCTACATCAGTTAATGATAATCTATGGCACGATTTGGTAATGGTTTCTTCTGGTTCTAAGTTAGAAATGTATTTGGATGCTAATTTAGTAGCTACTTCAAGTGCATCAGACCCTCATAGTCCAAACCCTATAAGCGGCCAAATACATTATACCCCAGTTGATGATTATGGTAATAGCTTAGCAAACAATCTTTGGGTAGGTGTAGGCGTTGATAAAGAATATACAAAACTTGACCAACAAAATTCAAGAGGCCAGATTTCCGGAATACCTCAAAAAATTTTTAGAAGTAATAGTCCTACTAGTTGTAGTTTAGCAACATTTAAACTTTGGAATAAAGGCTTAAATTCTAATGAAGTAGATTACTTAACAGAACATTCATCAGGAAGCCAAAATGGTTATGTTGGTAATATTTTTTATGAAAAAGGCTTTGCAATAATTACAGATACTTCTCGCTCTTATGATATAGTACCTAAAGAAGCAACTATGTCTCTAGCAAATAATCACTACATAACAGAACATGAGTATTTATGTAATGTAGACAAAGAAGAGTTTAATGTTAGTACTAACCCTTCTTTACTAGCAAACCAACTAACAAAAGAGTTTAAAACTTTAGTATCATCTTCGGCTTTCACACCATATATAACAACAGTAGGACTTTATAATGAACAGAATGAATTGTTAGTAATAGGAAAATTAGGTCAACCACTAAAGAAAACTAAAAAATACGATATAAATATAGTTGTAAGATTCGATACGTAAATGGATAGTCATTGGTTATATAATAAAAAACTCTTCACAGAAGTTCCCGAAGGAATTTTTGGTTTTGTATATTTAATAACTAATTTAAAAACAAGTAAAAAGTATATTGGCAGAAAGTATTTTTATAGTGTAAGAAGAATTAAAGTAAAAGGAAAAAAGAATCGAAAGGTTATTAGAAAAGAATCTAACTGGAAAATTTATATGGGTAGTAATAAAGATTTAAATTCTGATATTGAAAATGTTGGCCATAAAAATTTTAAGTTTGAAATCTTACTACTCACAGAAACAAAAGGCCAAACAAACTACTTAGAAGAAAATATACAGCACAAAATGAATGTCCTTACTGATAGCGACTATTATAATGGTAGTATAGGTAGTAGAAAATTTATATCTGTAAAGTTTTCAAATAAAGCAAAAAAACTCATTAAAAATTTTAGTATCTGAAAAAGATTTCTTATATTAAGGCTATATGTTAAAGTTGCAACTCTTACGTTTATTAGCTAGTGTTTTAGGAAAAGGTTTGGATAAGAACCATGGAAACCATTGGTACAAATGCCCTTACTGTAAACACCATAAAGAAAAGCTAAGTATAAACGTAACCAATCAAAAATGGCAATGTTGGGTCTGCGGTAAAAAAGGCCGTAAGATTATAAACATTTTTAAATCTTTAAATATAAATAGAAATAAAATTTTAGAGCTAGGAACTTTACTAAAAGAAAATGTTAATGTTAATGCATTAAGAAATGATGAAGTAGTTTCCTTGCCAATGGAATACCAACCTTTATCAATAATTCAGAATACACCAGACTATCGAAATGCAATAAATTATATCAGGAAACGGAATTTAGACAAGTATGATATTCTTAGATATAGTATTGGCTATGCAGAATCAGGACCTTACTCTGGTATGATTATAATACCAAGCTTTAATGACGATGGAGTTTTAAACTATTTTACATCTAGAGCATATTATGAAACTGATTTTAAACATAAAAACCCAAAAGTTTCTAAAGATATTGTTGGGTATGACTTATTCATAAACTGGAGAGAACCTATTGTTTTGGTAGAAGGTTCTTTTGATGCTATTGCTGTTGGAGATAATGCAATTCCTATATTTGGTAAAATAATAGGCCAAAACTTAAAGAAAAAAATAATAGAAAAATCTGTAAAAGATTTATTTATAATATTAGACCAAGATGCAAAAGATAGGGCTTTACAACACGTTAAATATTTTATGGATAATGGTGTTAATGTTTATTTTGTAAACTTGCCAGATAAAGACCCTAGTGAACTTGGAAAAGAAAAAATAAGAGCTTTAATGAATAGTACTAATAAAATGACTTTTGGTAAACTAATGGAGTATAAATTATATGAATAAAATAGATATAGGCTTTGAAGTAAAAAAAATATTACATATTGCTGATGTCCATGTAAGGAATTATCAAAGGCATAAAGAATATAAGAAAGTTTTTAAACAATTATATAAAGCTGTAGAAGCTTTACCAAAAGAATCTTTAGTATATATAGCTGGTGATATAGCCCACAATAAAATAGATATGTCTCCGGAGCTAGTTCAAGTTATTTCTGAGTTCTTAAGAAACCTAGCGGATAGAAGACCTACAATTTTCATAAAAGGTAATCATGATTTAAACTTAAATAATGAAAGCCGAATGGATGCTCTAACCCCAATTTATAAAAATTTAAACCATCCTAATTTATACTATCTAGACTCTACAGACATTTTTGTTATTGGAGGAATAAACTTTTCTGTTTTTGATATTGCAGATAAAGTAGAAAACTATATACCAGCTAAAGATATACAATCAGATTTACCTAAGGTAGCTTTGTTTCATGGAGCAATAAATTCTTCTACTACAGACGCTGGCTTTAAAGTTTCTAATAGCAATTTACCAATAAGTATTTTCGATGGTTATGATTTAGCTTTGCTTGGTGATATACATAAAAAGCAATTTCTAAATAAAGAAAAAACTATACACTACCCAGGATCTTTGATACAGCAAAACTTTGGAGAAGCTTATAAGAATCATGGATATTCAGTTTGGGATGTAAAAACTTTAAAATCTAAATTTACACACATACATAACGATTATGGCTTTTATACTGTAAAAATAAATTCAGGAGTACTACCTAGCATAGACGATATACCTAAGTTTCCTAAATTAAGATTGCGTACTAAAAATACAACCCAAGCAGAATTAAAAAACATTTTAGTTGATGTAAAAAAAGTAGCTACAGTTTCTGATGTTATGATTATAAAAGACGATAAGGTAACAGCAGGTGATTGTAAATTAGCTAAAGCAATTACTAGGGATACTAGAGATGTTGAATACCAAAACGAATTGATTAGTGATTATATTGAAAGAAATTTTAGTATTGAATCGGAATTGTTAGATAGAATAAAAAACTTAAATAGACAAATCAATAAGAATTTAAGCCCTGTTGAAATTTCTAGAAATGTAGATTGGAAATTAAAAACTTTTGAGTTTTCTAATATGTTTTCTTACGGACCTAACAATACTATAAATTTCGATAATGCTCAAGGCTTAGTTGGAATCTTTGCACCAAACCATACTGGTAAATCTGCTATATTAGATGCAATATCTTTTTGCTTGTTTGACAAATGTAGTAGAACAAAAAAAGCAGAAGATGTAATGAATAATAAGAAAAATCAATTTTCTTGTTTATTAAATTTTGAAATAGATGGTATAGACTATTACGTCGAAAAGAAAGCTAAAAGAGTTAATACTGGAAAGAGCAATGTTAGAGTTGATATAAATTTTTGGATGATCGATGAATCTGGAGATAAAGTTTCTTTAAATGGTGAACAGAGAGCTTATACAAATAAAAGTATTAGAGGCTTTATAGGTACTTATGAAGATTTTGAATTAACGGCACTATCAGTACAAAATAATAATACTGGCTTTATAGATAAGTCCCAAACAGAAAAGAAAGATCTACTAGCTCAGTTTATAGATATAACTGTATTTGAAGAATTATACAATTTAGCAAATGATGAGATTAGGGATGTTCAAGCTTTACTTAGAGATTTTAAGAAAACAGATTTTGAAACCCAATTAGACGAAGCTAAAAAATCTTTAGAATCTAGTGCAAAAATATATGAAGAATTATCAACAAGCCAATCTGCTTTACAAAAAGACCTTAAAGCTTATAATAAAAAAATATTAAGCGAAACAAAAAAGCTATTAGTAGTTAGAGATATTTCTGATATAAAAGATTTAGAAGATTTAGGCGAATCTTTAGAAAGCAAGCTAGAAAAGTATTCTAATTATTATGAAACTAATAAGAAAAGAGTTTCTGAAATTAATAAAGAACTAAAAGTAATTGATGAAATAACTCTTCTGCAAGATAAAGAAAAGTTAAAAAGACTACAAACTAGTTCTCATTTAAACCATAATGAATTATCAGGAATTAAAATTAAAGTTGCTAATAAATTAAAATTAGTAAAAGCTTTAGATTCTCATGAATACGATCCTAATTGTAAATTCTGTTGTAACAACGAGTTTGTAAAGAATGCAGAAATAGCTAAAGTGGAATTGATTAATGATAGAGAAGAAGTAACAGAACTCCTATTTGAAAAAGAATCTTTAAAAAAACAAATAGACAGTTTAGATTATGTCGAAACTAATATAGAGAGTGTTAGGAATTATAAAGACGAACTTATTACAATTAACCAATACCAAACAGAAATTAAAGAAAAAAGGGTTAAAAGAAGAAATGAGTTAAGAACTGTTGATAAAGATATAAAAGACTACTACGACAATGAGAAAGCTATAGAAAAGAACAAAAAAGTAAATTCTCTAATAGCCGATTTAGAAATTAGTAAAGAATCAGTAAGTGATAGTATTCTAGTAGCTAACCAACAAGTACAGCAAGCTTACTCTGATGTTAAGCTATCTGAAAACCAAATTAGTGCTATAGAAAGCTCTATTGAAAAAGCTCATGAATTAGAAAGCCGCTTAAAAGCATACCAATACTATACTGCTTCTATACAACGTGACGGAGTACCTTATGAGCTTATAGCGGACACTATACCATACATACAAGAAGAAGTTAATACTATACTTGCCCAGATCGTTAATTTTACTATTGAGTTTGATTTAGATGGTAAAAATATATTAACCTTTATAAACTATGGTGCAGACAATAAATGGCCTATTGAAATGACTTCTGGTATGGAAAAGTTTGTTTCTTCTTTAGCAATAAGAGCTTCCTTAATAAGTATATCAAATCTCCCAAGACCAAACTTTTTAGCAATAGATGAAGGCTTTGGTAATTTAGATTCTGAAAATCTTAATTCTATGTTTAGTCTATTTGATTACTTAAAAACGGAATTTAAATTTATGCTAGTTATTTCTCATATAGATGCTCTAAAAGATGCTACTGATGGTCTTATTGAAATAAATTCAAACTCTTCATTTTCTAGCGTTATTTACTAACTAATGTGATATTTATATATGAACCGAGAGGTAGAGGCTTGGTGACATAAATTTAAATTGGTTAGAATATAAAATGCCTAGACAAATCAAAATAAATCAGAAGATGGGATTGAAGAATCTTGACTTTTTGCAAGAGGACCAAACTGGTGCAACTATTTTTAGAGTAGATGAAATTCCTTCTGTAATTACTTCTGGCATTAACCAATTCAAAATTAAAGGTAATAACTCTTATCTACAATCATCAGCAGCAATAAAAATAGAAGTTTTAGATGGAATAGGAAATCCAATATTTTGTGAGCCTATACAATACTTAGAACCTGGAACAGGTAATAGGATTGTTACAGTTGTTGTGTATGGTCATGAAGCGTCAGGCTTAGGTTCTATATCTTTAGTTGCAATTGCTACTCGTAGATTAAATGGTAATGTAATAAGTGGTTACTGGTCTGGAAAATATAATACTATATTTACTACAAATGTTCAAATTAGGCCTACCAAAACAAACGTTACAGAATGTTTATTCTTAAAAGCCCCTAGAATGGGTATTACTGAAATAACTAGAAACTATGTAAAGCCAGCAACAGGTTCTTACGATGGAACGGTAACTACTTCAGGTTCTGTAGCATATACGCCAAACAACATAACTCAGCAACAATCTGCCCAATTTGCACAAAATAATCCTTATGATGGAATTTTAAGTATAAGCCCTCAAGATTCTTGGGAAGGCGAAGACGATAATCAAAGTGCAAATTATAATGCAGATTTAGGTACAGGGGCTTTTAATACTGATATGATCGGTGGCCAGATTACAGTAACATTTAATGATGACTGGCTAGTAAATGAAACTACTACTGCAGGTTGGACAACAACTCAAACATTAATTGGAAATAGTTCTTTAACTAAAACTTTCACAATAACTCAAGTATTAGGTTATTACCAATTAGGAGTCCAAGGCTTTTTTAATGTAGATATAAGCCAAACTCAAAACCATACAGATGGAACATATTTCGAACAAAACATTTTAAACTTTACACCAGATTTTATATCGTCTAGCCCTGCTACAGCATCTTTCCAAAGAAACTTTGAATTTGAATCTACTACAACGCAAACAGAAGCTTTTGCTAAAGTAGAATTAGCTGATATTGAACCGGTAGTTGGGGATGTTAGATCTATTCGTTGCTATGTTAAACCACAAGGCTTTCAAACTTGGGACCTTGTAGATGAAAAAACTTTAGAAGCTAATGAGCTTTTAACAGTAACTGATGGTCTTGGTTTAGAAGAACACATAGGTAATTTTTATAAAGATGAAATTAGAAATAAATATTGGGCTGAAAATGGAACTCATACAGGTGTAGCATCTTCTGCTTTATTTTTTACATCTTCTTTAAATCATGGCGATGGAATTGTTTTAAGTGGAAGTAGACTACCAAACACTACTCCACCCGCATTTATATCATTAGAAACCAAAAAGCAAGATGAATCTGTTGGCCAAGGTGTTGGTACTATGACAATTGGTAGCGGAATTTCTAATATGCAAATAAGTCTACATGCAAATACTCCAGATGCATTTACAGTTGGACTTGGCAAATTCAATACTCAGTTTGAAATATCTGAAAACGGTGCAACATCTTTATCTGGACCAACAGGTAAATTAAAAGTTTTTGCAAACAACGAGTACGTAATTTCTTTTAGGGCAACATCAAAAGGTGGACCAGCTGCTTGGACTGCTAACCCATTAATAGAAGTTTATTTAACTGGTAGTGCAGTTGGAGGGGTTTCTGGAAAAAGTATTCTAGTAGATAAGTTATCTAACTCAGGGTCAGCAACATTTAAGCACTTTTCATCTGACCCATCTAACCAAGCTGATGCAACAGTTTATAGCACTTGGGGAGATTCTATGGTTACACCTATAGTACCTTCCGATTTAACTGCACAGACTCTGAACCAAGGGTTTTCTAGTGGGGTTACAAATGGAGTTCAAGCTCCTAATATAGATGGCATGGTAGTAGATAAAGCTCACTTAGCTTATTACTTTACACCTAATTTAGATGGAGATTGGGGATTGCAATTTAAAGTTTTACAAGGCGATTGGCATTTGGCAGACATATCTTTAAAAGGTATTCAACAAACAGGCTTCACTCCTAACCATACAGTTTTTGATTTGAAGCTACCAACTTATCAATACAATAATGTTGTAGATTTTAGATTCGATTTTTACGACAATTTAAATAGACCTGTACTATCACTAATAACTTCTAGTTTTGGTTTTGCAGGAGGAACAACAGCAATAACACACCCTTCATCATCAATGGACTCAGGAGCAACATTAACAATGTCTGGATCTACTTTAAATGCACAAGGGTTTGAATTTGAAAATTTTGAAGATGAGAATATATAATGGGAGCAAGTTTAAAATCACAAGGCTATGCAGGATTTCATGCAGTAACTGGATCAACACATTCTGGAGATGCTAGCACACCAGCTAGTACGTCTGGTATATTTATGTGGTCAGGATCTAAACAACTACATGGAAATATAAATGACCCTGATGAAGGTAAAACAAATTACTATGGTTGTGGCTTAGAAGTAGTAGCAAATTCAGAATCTTATTTTAGATTCAGAACTAAAACAGGTAGTGATGCAGGAGCTGGTAGTGAATTAGATATCCGAACAGATACTTTCTTTTTAGGAAGTGCAGACACATTCATATCTGGTTCAGGAGATGGAACAATAGCAATAACTTCTAGTAATTTCCATTTAGAAGTTGGTGGTGATATAACAATGGCAGGAACCATTACAGCAGAAGCTGGTGGAACTATTGG
>Ga0209337_1000183_pt1 | contig 50051 bp, 44 predicted proteins | sample LinPmetageLP53_FD_184044 | JGI IMG/M metagenome (GOLD analysis project Ga0209337, IMG submission 184044) | Marine viral communities from the Pacific Ocean - LP-53 (SPAdes) (version 2) | ecosystem: Environmental > Aquatic > Marine > Oceanic | place: Pacific Ocean | collected 2010-02-08
TGACTGGGATAGGCTCGGGGACGGTGTTAGGATACGACATGAAGAAAGCCGCTCAAATAGTAAAAAGAGAAAACGCAAGAGTCGCGAAAGTGATTGGAATTAATCCATCAGCTAGATGTACAACCGTGAAGCCCGCAGGGACAACATCTCTGGCATTAGGAACATCATCTGGTATTCATGCATGGCATAACGATTACTATGTCCGTAGAATAAGAGTTGGTAAAAATGAGAGTATATATAAATACTTAGTCGAAAATCACCCACTGTTAGTAGAAGATGAATACTTTAGACCACATGACACAGCTGTAATTAGTATACCACAGAAAGCGCCTGAAGGTTCTATACTTAGAACTGAATCACCTTTTCAATTACTTGAACGTATAAAAAAAGTGGCTCAAGAATGGGTTACACCTGGTCATAGAAAAGGATCTAATACTCATAATGTTTCTGCCACAGTTAGTTTGAAAGCTGAAGAGTGGGAAGATGCTGGAGAATGGATGTGGACAAACAGAGAACATTACAACGGCTTATCTGTATTACCTTATGACGGTGGAACTTATACACAAGCTCCTTTCGAGGATATTGACGAAGGAACTTATATAAATAAGTTACAACATTTAAAAGATATAAATTTAGAAAATGTTATCGAAACAGAAGACAATACAGATCTTAGTGGTGAGCTTGCTTGCGCTGGTGGCGCTTGTGAAATTACCTAGTTGTAATAAAATAACAGACAATTATAAAACATTTACTATACGAAAGGGGAAACATAGGTCGACAAATGCCTTGAGCTATAGTAAAGATACGATGTTCGGTTGGAACATTAAGTTTGATTCTAGTGCTATCTACAAAACTGTGGATAGCCTTAATCAACTAGATATAAATAAATTAATAGGATGGAGTGATTGCTCGACAAGCCATATGGAAAACTCTATAAGGTTTGGATGGCGATGGTTAAACGATAGTTTAGAAATACACTGGTTTAAACATGAGCATGGAGAGTTTAGCTTTGATCTTATAAAAAGAGTTAGTATATGTGAAGAGCATTACTACGAAATGACTATATCAACTTGGGACTACAAATTATCTGTAGATGGGACATATGTACATATACCTAAGAATTGTCCTAATGAGTATAGGCGATATCAACTCTACCCATACTTTGGGGGAGATGAACCCGCACCACATAACATAACTATTAAAATTAAAAAAGATGTGTGAACTATGTGAAAGTCTTTGTCAAGGCTGTTAAATAACAAAAGGGAGGTCTTACGGCCTCCCTTTTTTGGTTACAGGAACTTGGGTATGGTGCCCATCTCTTATGTTCCTAACATTTCCATCTTCTTCTAGCAGCTTTACCTCTTTCGCCGGTCCAACTTTTCGATCTAGCACAAAAAGCTTTTCTTCTTTTAGCAGCTTTACTACCAGGTTTGACCTTACCAGTTACAGCTGTTTTAAGTTTACTACCAGGATTTTTTCTTTTATATTCCTTAACTCCTTTAGCTGTCATACCAGCTCCTTCTTCAGTAGTTCTAAAATTTCTTCCTTTGCCTTTAGTAGTTTTTCTTACATCCGGCTTCTTTTTTCTTTTTTTTTTATAAGCTGGGCTATCTTCATATTGATTAGCAGGTGAATCACCTTCACTATCTGGTTTGCAGTCAGGAACCATTTTAATACTACCTGAAGCTGTCTTCTTTCCTGATGGTGATGGTTTAGTCCCATCAGCGCTGTATCCATCCCAACAAGCTTTTATTGGTGATTTTGCACAAAAATTATTTTTAAATTTACTCATTATTCTAAGTTTAAACCTTCTATTTTTAATTCTGCAGATGAATTAGATAAATCTAATCCTTCAATTTTTAATCCTTTATCATCTTCTTTTTTGTCTGGCTTTATCTGCCAGGAATTCCAACCTAATAATATAAATATAGCTTCCCAAGTTTCTGTATCTTCTTCTAAAGCAGATCTAACATTGTTTGTTTTCTGCACTAGTCTATCTAAAGGTATATTAGTGATTGTGCTAAACACTTTAGATCCAGCTTCCCAAGCAGGATTGTCTAGTGAAAATCCTTTGTCTAAAACTTCTTGTCTTCTTTTTTTAGAGTCAAATACCCAACCAGCATTTTTTAAATTCATTAATTTCTTTCTTATAGAAGGAGAGAATTGTAATAAAGTCTGCCAAGCATCGGAATATTCTGGTCTTTTTCTTTGAGATCTATCATATATATCTATTCCTAAATTTTTAAGAACAGAAACAGTTATACCTGCAAAACCTAAACCTCTTAACATAGAGTCAACCATACCGTTTGCCGTGTAGATAGTTTTATCTTTTAAATCTCCATCGTCTTCATCATCGTCTCCAAATCCTGCTAACATTAAACCTGATTGCATTGCATTAAACCACATGTTCTGTATAATACCATAGTAAAGTATCTTACCCATGTTTTCTCTTTTAGAACCTCTTCCATTAAGTAAATCTTGAAAAGCTCTTTTCTGTAGTCTAGTATATTGCATAGGGGTATTAACAAACTGAAGTAACAATCTACCCATTAAAGTTGTTTGTTGTTTAGATATTTTACTAGGATCAGAAGATTGTTGAGACATTTCTGATTTTTCTTTAAACTCCTCAAAAGCCTGCGCTTCCGCTTCTTCTTGGCTTTTCCCTTCGTTCTTTATTAAGTCATTAACTCTATTTCTATAAAACGTAGCACCACCTGAAGCTATGGCAAAGCTATCCATAAATTTAGTGGGTAAATAACCTTTTTCTATTATATAACTTATAACTGCTTTAGCTTTATTTCTTGAGCTTTTAGCTGCATCTGCAATTTCCGACTCATTTATATTTAATTTTAATCCATTTCTTCTATCTACTAAATAATCAGAATTAAGTATTTCAATAAAATCTTTCCAATATTGTTTTTGATTAGCAAACGCTTTACCAGCAGCAGCAGGATTGTTGTAAGTCCAGTTTAAAAAGTTAGCGGCAGATATACCTTGAAGCAAAGCAGATCTCATGTTAAAAAACATTATAGTACCTACAGATCCATTTATCCAATCCATCACTTCATTTGTCAACCTGTCTGTACTAGGCTGTCTGTTTTTGCCAGACTTCATTCTTCTTATAATATCCTCTAATGCTTCTCTATATTTACTACCATATAAAGCCTCTAGTTTGTTTAGATTTTCTTCACTAAACATTGCATCAACAGTTTCTTTCCAGTTTTCTAAATACTTACCTCTTTTAGTTGTGTTAAGCATATCTACTAAGTCAGTAGTAATTGTACCACCCAACCAGCTTTGACCAGGTTTAGAATAACCATCACCTTTAGTTATTTCTAAAATTGAATTACCAAAAGTTTTAAGTTTAGGATCGTTTTCTACAATATCTAATAATTCTTTTAAATCTGTTTTAGATATACCCGGTACTTCTTGACCAGTTTTATTCCATAAGTAAACTCTTACAGCTTGTTCATTAGTAAATCCTGAATTTGTTTTCTTTCTAAGATCCTTAGGAACTTCTAATGTTTTCTTTAGTTTCTTAAAATCAGCCATTAATTGAACTCTGTCTGCAGATAAATCACTCATAGCCTTTGAGTAAGGTTTTAGCAACATATCTTCATAAAACTTCATTTGTTGTTCACCAACTTTGCCAGGTGCTAATGTTTCATAAAGCAACCCTAAAAAATCCTCAGCTGAGTTAGGTATAAAAAACTTAAACTTATTTTTCTTGCTTCCTAAGACTTGTGCTTTAGCTTTTGAATATTGCTTATACCATTCTATACCGCTTGAGGCTTCTAAATATTGATTAAACTTATCACTAACACCTTGAGAAGTACTTAAAGCTACTTTAGCTTGCTGAACTTTTGATTTAACATCTACAACACTTAAAGCATCTTGAACAGCTCTAACATTAGCCATATGATCATCAGCAAAATAAAAGTCATTATAACCATCAGCCGCTTTGTCTATAACCCAATTAGCTTTTGCAGCTCCTGTAGAATTACCTAGTCCAGTTATATTTTTTAAAGGTATATTTAAACCAACACCATCTAAGAAATCTTTTATAGCCTGTTGAGACTCAGGTGCTCTAGCTGTTAAAACAAACATGTCCTCGGTGCCTCTTGACTCTTGTATTTTTTGAGCAACTTCAAATAAAGGACCTTTTCTACCATTCATAACTTTATTAAACTCTGAAAAATCCCACACAGCTCCATCATTTTTCATCTCTTCACCTCTTTGTGCAAACTCTTCAGCAGTTAGTTTACCAGTAGTACCATCAGGCATAGTATATAAAACATTGCTTTTAGTTCTAGCTAGTGTATCATCAAAATCAAATACTCTAATTTTTTTAACTGGTCTATTTAATCCATTTGCTTTTCTTATAGCTTCGTCGATAGTAGCAGCCTTGTTCATGACATCTTCATTTGTCATAGTAGTAGGATCTAAATACAAAACTTTAGATTTTCCAAGCTGTTGAGAATTAGAAAGATTTGTTTTCTTCAAGTCAGGAACTGTTTTTAAATATTGTTTTAATTCTTGTTTTGAATTTTCAACAGGATTTAATATTAATTCATTTTGTTTAGCAACAACATTAGGATCGTTTTCAAATTTCTTATCTACACCTAATCCGTTTTCCTCTGCTATAGTCTTACCTGTTAATGGATTAATTATAGAATTTAAATTTATTCCGGCAGCCGCGTATCTAACAGCTGGATTACTAAATATACTAGTTCCTTTTGGCATTACAGCATCTAACTTAGCAGCATCTAATTTAGAGTCATCAAATTTAGAAAGCTGAGTTTGAGAGTAATTTTCTCTTAAAGCATCCATTGTTTGTTTGGCTCTATTGCTTTTTATAGCAGCTATTAAAGAAGCTCCGACAACTGAAGCGGGTGGATTGTGTTCTTCTCTATATTTTTTACCTTCTCTTTGCTGAGACTTACTACCTTTAGGGCCATAAGCAAAAACTTTAGAGGCATATTTAAAAGGAGCAGCTACCTTAATTAATCCATCAGTTGCTTGATAACCTTGAGTAACTATCATTGCAGCATAATTAATGCTCATTCCACCTTGCTTAGCTTTAGCAAGTTGATCAACAACAGACTCTAGTACATCCATATTTTCAGCTGACTGTTTAGCTTTACTTTTAATAAAGTCTTCTGTAACTCCAGATACAGGTGGTATTATTTTTTTAAATTTAGCATCACCCTCTTTATCATTCTTTTTAGCTTCTTCTAAAGCTTTTATGTAAGCAGGATCAGAAGTTCCATAATACAATCTGCTTTTATCTCTTGGCACTAAAGACGTTCCTTCAGGAGTAACTGGTTGTGAGTATTTAATGTTACCATTTTTAGTTTTACCTTTTATACCTTCCATCCATTGACCATTGTCTAATTGGTAAAAGTAAGGATTTTGAACCTCTTTTCCTTTTACAATTCTAGTTTTAGCTTTTACTAAATTACCATCTTTATCTAATTGACCTTGCGCTCTTCTCGCTCCTGAAAAAGCAAAAGCGCCAGCTAGAAAAACTTGAGAGTTTAGTTTGTGTTTTATGATTTGTTTTTCAAACTCAACTTGTCTAGCTACTCTATTATCGTCAGTTATAATTACATTTTTAGGATCTATTTTTAAGGATTTTAAAGCAGCTTTGATATCTCTTTTTTGCGATATCTCTTCAATAGTAGACATGTAGTTTACATCTTGAGCTTGAGTAAACTGAGTACTACTTTTCATAGCTTTAGCTTTGCCTTCACCCATTTTTTGAGTACCTTCTACAGATTCTCTTATAGCTTGATTAGTTAGTATTTTCTCTGTAGCTCTAATCATTGCTTTAACAGGTTGACTAGACATAGAAACATTTTGAACATTAGGCTTTCCAGCTTCTGTTATGCCAAACAAGTCATCAAAAACACTGTCTTCTACATTGTCAAGTTTAGTTTGTTTTGATAAACCTTGTTTACTACCTGTTTTAGTCATTTTTACTCTATCACCTTTAGAGTAGAATTTATCTAATAAAACTTTTGCCATACCTGTAGATTTACCAGAAGGATCTGTACCTTCAGCTAAAGCACCAGACATCAATGTCTGCTTATTTTTCATTAAAAACTGTTGTACAGCTTTTATGTCTTGACCATTTAAAGCAGCGTTATTTTCTATTTTATTTAATATAGATTCAGCAATAGAAGTTCCTAAAGCTTTCTTACCTTTAGGCGTTCCCCAAAAAGAGCCGCCATCATCAACATATACAGCATTTGGATCTGACATAAACATTTCCACTGTTTCCTTAATAGCTAACTTAGGTGTTTGTTTATACCCTTTACCTTTTAACTTAAGACCAGAAGCCATGGCTTTTACTTTCTTATCTATAGCTTTTGCTTTATCCCCTAATCTATCTTTTATAAAAAACTGTGGTTGTTGTGATTCTTCTTGACTAGTAGAGCTAGATCCTTGAGATACACCTTGTTTTTCAACAACTTGTTTCACACCTTCTTTCTCCATACTAATTTCATCACCTTTTTTCTGCTGCTTTTTAAAGCCACTACCAACTTTCAAACCTAAATAACCACCTATATAACCTGGTAAATCAGTGTTTTGAGAAGGATCAAAAGCTTTAACGTGGTTCATTAAAAAATCAATACCTGCATAAGCTGTACCCATCGGATCTTCTGAACCTTTTCTTTTAGCTATAGCAACCATATCTGGTAAATAAGAAGTTTGAACCTCTTTTACCCCTGGTTTTTCTAGTAATTCTCTTTTTTCTTTACGAGTATTATAGTTTAATATATTGTTATTTTTATCTAATAAAACAGTACCTGCTAATATTTCATCTTGAACTAAAGCTATTCCTCTTGGCGACTCTACAAACTCTCTCCATTCTTCTTTAGTTTTACCTTTAGCATGTTCATCATATATGTTGTCTACTACAATGTTTCTAGTATCTTGCCTTGTTTTTTTATTTTCAGTAGTTTCGTCTATTACTGAAATAGATAAAGCAGCCTCAACCTCTGGCTTATCTTTTACGTTTTCGTCAACAACTGTAGTTGTTTCTGTAGACTCTTCAGGCTTTGCTTGGATTTCATTATCTCTATTATAAACTACTTTACCTACTTCTTCTGAAAACTCGTCCTGCTTACCTTCAGTTATTGCCTTAGTCTCTATAGAATAATTTTTTATAAAGTCGTAAACTCCTTGCGGGCTGTCGAATTTTAAATCTTTTTTAAATGAACCTGGAGCAAAACCGTTTATTAAGTTAACAATCCAATCTCCTAGTTGTTCAAATATGTTTTTATCATATTTTAAATCTCCCCTAACAATAGCATCATGAAAGGCATTAAACCATTCTTCAGTAGTAGCTATATCAACACCATTGTAGTTTGCTTCTAGTCTAGCTTCTACAGTTGCTTTTTCTTTTGGACTTAATATATTTTTAAAACTATTTATTAATTCCACTTGCTCTTCGTCACTAAGCCCTGCTAATTGATCAGCGGTAATGTCATGCAATATTTCGTGAGTAGTGGCTGATATAGATACCATATCCTCCATCATTTTAGTATTAACTATTATGTTTCCACTACCATCTTTAAGATACATTGCATCAGCTAAAGATTGATTAACAAGATTTCCTTCTGCATCCACAGCTTGAAGCGCAACATTATTGTCTTCCATAGCTTGCTCAAACTCTTGTTGAGATTTAGCAAAAGTTATAGTTCCTCCACCTCGTCTATCCATTATTTTTTCACCTAGCACTTGCTGTCTTTCTACAGCTTCTTTAGTACTACCTTCAAATCTTTTGTTATTAGGATCAAGTGATATAGCTTTCACTTGAGCATCTATAACAGCTACTTGTTCAACAAGATCAGCAGCTGCATTTTTATCACCTATTTGGTCAATCTCTTCTATTAATTCGTTTTTCTTAAGTAACAACTCACCCATCTGGCTTTGAGCAACACCTGTTAAATTTTGTGGAACTTGATGTTTATATACTTCATATACTTTATCAGCTTGTTGCTTAAGCTTAGAAGCGGTTTCTTCATCCATTTCATTGTCTGGATCATTAAGTTGATTATCAATATCAGACTTGTATTGTTCTAAAGCATCTTCATTTCTTTTATTACTAACATTAAACTGTAAGAATTGTTCAAGATCAGCTTTAGCTTTTAAACTTAAAGCATTATAGTTATCTACAAGTTTATCATTGTTATTTACACTTCCATGAAAAACTCCACCAACAGCTCCCATAGTAAAGCTAATTTTAAACAATTGGTCCATTTGTTTTTTCCACTCCGCACCATTTTGATCGGCTATGTCCCATTTTATTTTATAATCAGTCACTCTTTGGTAGTCAGATTTTATACCTTCAGCAGCTATGGCTTGAGTATATTCCTCCAAAGTTTCTAATAAACCAGCCTCTGCCATTCCGCCAGCCTTACCAGCTGTTTTAGCTACACTTTCACCAACTAATTTTCTAACACTTGCATTAAGAGATTCAGTAGTAACTACTTTACCTTCTTTACTAAATAAATCTAATGCAACATCTACGTATTTTTTAACTACTTTACTAGAGAATGGTTTTATCTTACCTTGTAGAACTTCACCACTAAAATATGTTAACGCAGCTTCAACACTTGCTTGAGTAAGTATATAACCTTTTTGTTGCATAGACGTAAAACCTTTTTCAAACTCTTGTAAAGCCATCCATGCTGGGCCATCATAATTTTTAATAAATTCACTTTGCATGTCTAATATCTCTTGCTGTGAACTTGCCATACTGTTGAAAAAGAAACCCGCAGACAAACCAAATGACATAGGAGCTCCAGGAGTTCCTCCAGCATAAGCACCTAACATAACAGCTGCTGTATCAGCTAAACCACCTAAGAAGCTTTCAGAATAAGTAGTAGCATACTTTTCATCTATATTCTTAATTTTCATAATCTCCTTCACAGCTTCTACATCTGCAGAAAAACTTTTTTGATCAGCAGATATTTTCCCTGCGTTATAATTATATTCATCTTCACTAATAGCGCCTGTAAATCTACCTACTTCATTAAATAATTCTGCTAAATAACTAAAGCTAATAGCTTTACCACCTGTAGCGTCAGCAAATGCGCCTGTGAAACTATTCCAAGTTTCACCTATAAAACTACCTCTACCTTCTCCTTCTTTAAATATTTTCGCGGATTGGTCGTGTATGTTTTTAGAACCAGCAGCAAAAGAAAAAGACAAAGCTTTATAGGTATCTGCAGCGTTTAAAGCTCTAGTCATTTCCAAACCAGCTTTTCTTATCTCTGGAGTGAGATCAGCTTTATAAGCTTTATACTCCTCCATTTCTTTTTTATACTCGTTATAATTTGCAGTATAACCTTCTTGTATACTTTTTATTTCTAAATTAAGATTGTTTACTTCTTGAGTCTTGTTGTCAAAGTCAGCTTTAAGATCATTAAACCTAGGCTTGTAATCTTTAGTTTCCCATGCAATGAAGTCATTGTAAATCTTTAATTGAGCATCTCTTGTTGTAGCTTTTTTTATTTGAGCTTCTGTTTCTTTGTATTTTTCAGTGTATTCACTGTTCAACTCTTCTATCGAAAGATTTATATCTTGCTGATCTTGAACTAAAGGTTTGATATCACTTTGTACCTTTTTTAAACTTTCATTAGTTACATTGTATTCACTAAGTATGTTTTCACTAGCACTATTTATTTTTTCTGTTTTTTCTTCTAATTTTTTAAAAGCTGAATTAGAATTTGTATTTTTTTTAACAATCTTCTTAGCGTGATTCATGTTTTCTTTAATCAAGCCTTGTAATTCTTTGAGTTTTTTGTCAAAACGTTTTCCACCAGACATAAGCTTTTCTTCATTAAAAGCTTCAGTATTAGTTATTGTGTTTTTTTCTCTTTTAAATTTAAAGTTTTCTTTTTTAGTATTGTCATTTAAAAAATTCATCTCATCAGCCAAACCTTGAGCTATATCTACACCGTTTCCATTGTGTTTAGTATTTATAGCTACTCCTTTTCTTATAAGATAATCTAATTGTAAAGCTTTTCTTTTGGATACATTCATTACACCCAATGAAAAAGCTTTGAAATCTTCATTATACAAGCCGTTAGCTTTGGCAGTTGCAACTAAATCTATTTCACCAGCTTTTTCACCACTAGTAAAAGTTCTACCATTTTTAAACGTAGTAATATAATCTCCACCATCTTTACCAATTAAAGAATCTCCTTCAATTAAGAAAACTTCTCCAGCATCGGTATATTGTAGACCAATACCTGTGACTGTTATTAAACCAAAATTAGCATATTTGTCATTACGATTTATAACTAGTTTATTTATTTGCTTTTCATTTTTTTCAAAATCTCTATCCCAATAATTAGCTTTTCTAGGGTTTTTCTTAAACCAAGAACCAGGACCAACAGCCATTCCACCACGTATTGGATCATAGGTTTTATCCATGTTAGGAATTATTTTACCATTTTCATCAGTTATAAAGCCACCTTTATTGCCTACTGTTACTTTTGGTATTTCGTCATCCTCAATCTTCATGAACATCTCAACGCTTTCACCTGTAGCATTAGCTGTTGATATCGTGTCCATAATTTTCTTTTTCTTTAAATACGCTTCTTGAATCTCTATAGCTAGCTGTGTTCTTTCTTCTTCAGGCATAGCTTCGTCATTATACCTAGCACTTAACTCATCTAATTTAGTAGTAGATGCATCTAGTTCTGCTCTAAGAACCTCTGGATCTCCTTCTATATATGTGTCAACTTTTATTTCAACTTCATCTAATTCTTCTGTAGCTTGAACAACTTCTCCTTGTTCATTTATAGTTTTTTGACCACTTTCACCTTTTTGAAATTTTTCAAACTGTTCATTAGTAAATGATCTAGTTTTTTGAGCTTTATTTAAGTCTCCGTTTTTTTCTAATATCTGTACAAGGGATCTTTCTTTACCTTTAGCTTTAAAAGCTTTTTGAATCTCCTTAGCTCTTGCAATAGCATTTGGAGTAGCTGTGTATAGAGTATAGTAATTTTCTAAAGTAGATCCTTTTGGTTTTACACCTTGCTCTAGTTCAGGTTGTTCACCTGGTAAGTTTAATACTTTAGCTTTAAATGTTGTTTCCTCATCGTCTTCAAATGGTCTTTCAGCATCAAGCTTTTGAATTAAAACTACTTGTTCTTCGTAAGACTCAGGTTTATAAACATATCTTTTAAGAGAATAATCATATTTAGTGTCATCCTTAGTAATGCCGGCTTCTTCCATTTGTCTCATGCCTCTAGCATCGTCTGTAAAATACTGCTCTTGACCTTTAACTTTTTTTAATTTAAAAGCTTCTAATACAGCATCACTTTGATCTAAGGATATATGATTAGCATCATGTTGATCTTCATTTTCTGCTAAAGCATAAGTGTCCAGTACATCTACTTTTACTTTTCTTCTTTTTTCACCACCAGGTAGAGTCATTTTAACAACATCGTCGGTAGCCTTAGAATTTATGTTTATAAAATTAGCTCTATTCTTTTTCTTTTCTTCTTCTTCATCATCTCCACCTTCTAGTAAGGTATTAGGATCTAACTGCTCTAAGTTCGACTGTAATTCCGAAGAAAAAGTTTCCGAATCTGAAACCAAACTCTCTTCTATGTTTTGCGACGCCACAGGCACAGTCTCCCCCATGTTGTCTTCTTGAAAATTTACAGGAACTTCTTCTTGTACTTCAACTTTCTCTTCTTCTAATACAACTTCTCCATTGTCATATTTTTCTATTTCTAAAAGAAACTCTTCATCAGTAATTCCTTTTGAGTATAGATTTTGAGCGTATTCTAATCTTGTCATGAAGTTTGATTTTTAATTAAATTTAATAAGTTTTGTGCACCCATAGTTTCTGCATCTCCTTCAACCGTAGCTACTTCATCAGTCGCATCTGTTTTTATACCGGTGGCTTCTATATCTTCAATAAACTTTGTCATATTTTTAGGTGTTATACCACTATCTAGAATTTGTATCTGTTTCATTAAAGCTTTCCAATCACTTATATCTATTGCTCTAACTTTATCATTACTAGTTTTGACATACATTTGATCATCTTTAAGGTCTGTTTTATTTGGATATTTTCTTTTTAAATATGCTCCAGTCATGTAAGTTGGATTATTAGGATCGTATTTAGCTCCAGTATTTCTTTTTATAACACCATTAAGTAAAGTGGTTATACCTGTTTGTCCAGTAGAATCTTTATTGTTTGATAATTTATCAAAGTGAGTTATTATTTCTGAACCAGTATATCTACCGTCTTTATTTTTAAAACCCCAAGGCTCTAAGCTAATACTAGTAGCTATACCACTTGATTTGTCATCTATTAAAGCTGCGCCTTTTACTACTACATCTTCCTCGTCATTAGGTGTAATTTTTAAATTACTATAATTAGATATAGTTCTATTATTTTGTTCTCTTTGACGGTAATAATAGTCAACAACAGCATCTTGCTGATCAGGTGTATTCTGCCAATTAATCGGTAAAGTAGAATCTGGTTTTCTTATAAATTGCCAATTGTTTTGAGCACTAGTGTTTTGAAAACCTCCTGTACCTGGAGCTCCATTATCGGTTGTTCTATCTGATGAATATATGATCTCTTGTATATACTGTAAGCTTTCTTCATTTAGCCTTGTAAAATCTTCTATAACTTCTTTCTTAGTCAATGTATTTGTGTTTCCTTCTTTAGTATATTCACCACTTGTACCTATAGTTGTTTTAATTGGTTTTAAATTTTGACCATCTAAACCACTATTTATTGTTTTACTAAAGCCATCAAAAGTTTCTTGGTTTAAAGTAGCTAAGAAAGGTTGACCTGATTTTTTTGAAGCGTTTTGTAAATCTTTATAAGGTATAGCTAATGGCTTATCCATTACAACAGGATTGAAATAAGTTAAAGTTGAACCTGCTTTACTAATGTCCATAGAAAATCTATGATCAGCATTACCATTATTCCAATCCATTATAGCATTTAATTTTCCTTTAAACGCAGGATTTTCTTCAAATAATACAGAGTTAACTTCATTTGTTGGAGCCATTTCCCATTTGCCTTCTGAATTTAAAACAAGTAATCCCTTGTTATCTTCAGCAGCAGCATCCATAAAAGCTAGTAAATTTGGTATTTGTGTTTTAGCACTATTTAAACCTTGCGTAGCCTCTGTATGCTGTATAGAACCAACTGGGTATTTTAACATTTCAGCTAGTTTATTTATCTGAAGATCCATAGATCCTTTTATACCAATACCACTAGGTGCTTCTCCATGTGTTTCTATATATTGATTATACCAAGCTCCTAGTGTAGCATCTTTAATTACTTCATTGCCTAAATCATCCCAATCCCTTTGTTTTATTATAGCGTTCTCTATAAACTTTAAATCTTTGCCTTGAAAATTAACGGTATAATCAGTTTCAACTTCTTTAGTGTCTAAATTATCTCCTACGTATTGATAGTTACCATCACCTAAAGCTGTAGTTTGTTTTTTATTGTAGTATCTTCTATGATTTTCTAATAACTCTTTTTGTGTTTTCCAATCATTTCCACCTATTACTTTACTAGTTACAGCTGTAGCTTTATCTCCGTCCCAGTCATAATCTATAGCAATACCTACAGGCACATCTTGATTTTCTCTAAAAGCGTTTATGGAAGTCTGTGTTTCTAAAACTAATTTATCATCTTTAGGATCTTGTCTTATTTCAGCTAACTGTTGTTTCTGTTTATTTTTTTGAGCATTAAGAGCAAGCTTTTGAGCATACGCTTGATCCTGTTTTCTTTTTGCCGCTGCTAAAGCTTCTCTTTTGTCGTTAGCTGCATTAAAAGATTTATTAAAAGACTCAAAGCCTTTATCTATTAACTGAGCTGGCTGTCTATAAGTTCCCATATACTTTTTTATTTAAAAATTAAGCTTAGACAAGTCAAAACCTGATAGATCAATGTTTACTTTTTTATCTTTTTCACCTGTAAAGTCTGTCATACCCATTAAACCACTAGCTACTTGTCCAAAAGCAGCTGATGAATCTGATTGATATTGTAATTGTTGAGCTTTAGCTGTATCTAACTCTTGTTGCGCTCTATCTAAATCAGCATTAGTTCTAGTTTCTTGTGCAGCAAACATAAATTGTTCACCTGCCGCTTGAGCCGCTTGAACTCTTCCTTGTTCGCTAGCTTCAATACCTTGAACCCTAGCTTTTTCTGCTGCTTTTTGAGCCTGAACTTGTGCATCTCCTTGTGCTTTTAATTTTTGATTATTAATCTCTTGTTGTTCAATACTAGCTGCAATGCCTTGTTTTCCTTGAGCTGCCGCTTGTGCTAAAGCTGTTGCACCGCCTGCTCCCATGCCGCTTACTCTTAAAGTATCTAAAGTATTTGCTAAAGCTATATCTGTTTGTTCCATTTGTATTTCAGCGGCTTTAGTAGCTACTCTAAGATTTTCGTATGGATTTTTAAACATGTCTGAATTATCAGTAGGTTTATAAGCGCTAACACTTTGATACGGATTAGTTATTTCTTGTCTAGAGTCTATAACATCTTGTAAAGCTTTTTGATTATCTTCTATTATTGATGTTTGCTCGTCAGCTTTACCTTTAGCTAAAAAACCTTGTGTTGTGTTAACTGCTAAACCTATTACTTTAGGGTTTGTCAATATTTCTTCTAATGCGCCCATATATTTATTTTTAAGATGATTTTACAATGTTTGATGAAACAGAGAATAATTCTTTTTCTCCTCCTGGTTGAGTCACTGTGTCTGTTGACATTTGTACATTAGCGAAAAAACCTTTAACTCCACTCATTTGATTACCAAATATCACTTCACCAGGTCTAGGTGGATAAGATGAAGGCTCAGTTGTAACAGTTTGTTTTTGAATTAATGCTGACACATATCTGTTTTCTTTTCTAGCGAAACCTGCATGAGCATATGGAGGAGAAACTGCATTTGTTCCTGTTTTTGAAGGATCGTAAACTTCATATTTACCCTCTAAGAAACTATAAACTACAGTTGTTTCATCTTCAAAAGTACTATATAGATTTTGATTATTAACAGTTTTCATAAAGTCATATCCTTCTTCATCACTAGTAAAGTAATCTACTTTCCAACCGCTACCTCCTTCGTAGCCTATAGTATTGAAGTTCTTTACAACTAACGGATCAGTGTTAAATAAGAAGTTTACACTAGAAGAATTATAAGGTTGATCATACCAAAACCCTCTATTGTTTGGTACTGTTTCGTCAAAGTGCTCGTAAAGACTGTATTGATCTATAGAGAAAGTTTTATTCTCAACACTGAATATTTTGCTTGGTTTAAAAGAGAATCTACTTGTCCAACCGTTTATTGCTTCTTCAAATGTTAAAGTTTGATATGTTGAACTATCATTACTAGTAAAATGTGAATTAGTTTGTAAAGATAATAAATAATGTAATGAGTATATATCCCAACCAGCTCTTATTCTACCTCTGTCAGGAGAAACAAATCTTACTAAACCATCAGTTGCTGGTAAAGTTATTTCTGAACTTGATGTTATAGTAGTAGAATTTCCACTTACAACAATATTTGTAATATAAGCAACAGTAGGATCAGGACTATAATTAATTCCATTATCAGAAGATATTTGTATACCACTACCTATCTGAAGATTTCCACTTATAGTAGAATTAGTTATATTAAAAACATTAACTGTGCCAGTAGTTTCAAGCGTTGCTGTTACGTAATAATCTTTCCATTCATTATCTACTTTAGCTAATTCATCTCTAAAATAGTCATTCATACCATATTTACTAATAGGAGTTAAACCGTCTCTTGACAATCTCATTATTGAACTTCTATCTTTATCTGCAAAATATTTTTGAAAACCGTAAACTGCAAAAGACTCAGGGTTTTGACTTATGCCAAATTCACCTAAATATGGAACTGTTTGACCTATAACGACTTGACTAGACGTTACAGTACCACCGCCTTCAGCTGAATAAATAGCATCCTTGTCTATTAATGCTCCATTAACTTTATTCTCTTGAAATATTATTAAGTTAGTGTCTTCTGCATATAGCCTTTGTATTGATCCATAAGCAGGTTCTAAGGACTTAGTTATACTCTCACCAACAGAAAACACGTTAGTAGCATTTAAACCTGTTCTAGAGTTAAAAACACCAGAATATATTAAAGAATTAAACCTACGTTCTTGAAGTGGTTCGTCCTCATTTAAATAAGCTCTAACACCAAAATCAACAGTGTTGTTTCCAAAGCCACCTCTTATAGTAGAGTCTTCGCAAAACCAATTATACCTTAATGTTTCCGCCATTCTATCGTTAGCGCTGTTAGGGAAAGCAGGTTCGTAATTTTGACTTCCTACAAGGTCAGAATATCTTAAACCATATATCTCTTGATTACCTACGCCAGAAACAGCATCTCCAAAAGCTACAGGACCTGGATATGTACCTGTAGTGTTTGCTTCTCCATAAACATTAGGTTGAGGTGAACCAATATCAACTATAGGATTAACTTGACCAGTAGCAATACGCTTAGTCCAAAATGAATTAAAATACTTTACTTCTAAAATAGCTCCCATAATTAATTATTACTTATTTTTTTGTTTTATTACTATGGATTTATAGTAAAATTCAGGTTTGCAAATGATGTTTCTGTAGGAAATTCAAAACTTAAACCATTTCCATTTGCATCTGTAACTTGATATATTAAATTATAAGTACCTGCAGGTGCATTAGCAGATGCTATAATATAGTTTTCATTAACATAATTATCATATATAAGGCCATTATTGTCATTTACTATGTTTCCACCGGTATATCCAAAACTTATCTCACTAGCTATGTCATTACCTGTAGTTGTTTCTATACAGCTAACTACGCTCCAAGCTATATCTTGTGCATTTGCTATTGGAGATCCAATTGGAACAGTGTTAGGAATCGATGCTACAAACCAATCATAACCGCCATTAGTATATGCTGGGCTTAGTATACTACTATTACCATTCACACCATCATCTCCCCATATAGTACCACCTGTTCCCGCTGTTACGTTACTAAGTCCACTTTTATTTCCAGGTTTTCTAATTTTAGGTTTAACATTTTGTAATGATATAGTTGGTACAGAAAGTGTTGTTACGGTAGCTGGGTCGCCAGGTAATTCTGCATCTACATTAAATGTAAAGCTAAAATTAAATTGTCTAGTGTTTACGTCTTGTAGAAAATACTGTGGAGTTTCTTTTAAGTATATTTTATATATAGCTTGCGCCGGATTATTTGCGTTAGAAAGTACAAACAAATTCTTAACGTCAGTGCCGTCGCCGTTAACACATGTAAATTCCACACTATTTATAGCTGAAAAAGGTATAGTGTCACCTACTGCATTCTTAGGTTGAAGTGATATTATATAAGGATCTATACCAGTAGTAGGCACAGGAGGCGAAGGTGGGTTTAATCCAGCTTCGTAATAAGAATAATAAAGAGAAATAGGAGTGTCTTCAAAAAAGTCTACCGTAATAGTATTTAAAGCAGCTGGAATATTTTCATCAACATTATTTTCTATTAAAGTATTAAGTTCTGATATTAAACCTGAAGTAGAAGACTCCCAAAATATCTCTAAATTAGACTCATCGGCTTCAACCTCTACTATTGATATAGAATTACTATCAATACCTCCAATATTGTTTTGCTGGTCTTTAGATGTGATACCTATACCAGTATTAGTTATTTGTTTACCAATATTAATTATAGGAGCTGTTTGAGTAGGTACTGTATTTGAAAAACCTGTTATTTTATCATAGTAAACAAAAGGATTTCTACCGATTTCATTTTCAGCAATAACTGCATAAGAATTATCTGGTTGCTTATATAATAAAGTTTTATTAACCTCAGCTAATGTCACTCCAGCGCTTGACCTACCTGTTGAACTATATATTTGATCTATATTACCTATATATACAGTGTTATCATAAGCACCATTTAGATTTACCATACCTGTTTGATATCCAATACCGCCAGCTCCAGCTGTATAGCTTGACCAATTTCCAGGTGATCCAGTGACGAAAATTAATTCACCAAAAGTTGCAACTCTAGGATATAATTTGTCTTCACTACTATTAAATTCTAACTGAGAATTTGTCTCAACAATTTCAGTTGTTACTTTATTTATATTGTCACCAATTAAAGTAAAAGAGGTTAAAACATTTGTATTAGGCGCAATACCATTTGGACCAGTATTTACAACCGGTATTAAAGGTTCTCCATTAGCTTGAAAAGGCATGTATAAATTATAATAACCCTGCTGCTGTTGTTTTACTACTATCTTATAACTATACCAACCAAGCGGATTTGTATCTTTATTATAAAGTCCGGGATAACCTTCTACATTAGGTAAAGTAGAAGGTATTTTGTTTTTAAACAATATTTTTAAAGAATCTCCTACCCAATTAACTATATTAGAACCATCTATAAGAGGCGCACTTATTTGATCTTGTCTTTTATAATTGTGAAAAAACGTATCTCCACTAAACACATCTCCGTTAGAAGCTAGATTAGTAGAAAATATTGGTGGTGCTAAAATAACATCTGATTGTCTACCAAACTTATCAGATAATACAACACCTACTTGATAATTTCTATTTTGTTTTAATGTGTGATTTGGATATTCTACAGACGAATTGCTACTAAACTCATTTTCTACATCGTATTTAGGACTTGATCCTACAGAAAAATCTAAAGAATCTGGAGAAGAATGTCTATTTAAAAAGTTTCCATATATTATTCTATTACCAGCAGACTCTTGAGCTAATGCTCTTATGGGAACTTGATCTGAAACTCTAGTGACTTCTGTAGTGGGTAAAGTTTTATAAGGTTTATCTCCCTGCCACTTAAACACGTAGTAGTTTAAAGCGTTTCCATTTATAGAAGAATCAGTTACTGGAATAGTTTTTAATAATCTTAATGCTGTAGACTCAGAGTCTTCATATATTATGTCTATAGATTTTACCTTAAGCTTAGAAGAAAGATCTTGTACCTGAATCTGCGATCCATCAACATAAGGCATTTTTATAGATAAATTTATAGTATTTAATATGTTTTGATACAAAAAGTTAAGCGTTGAGGTACCGACTGTTTCCACGTCTGAAGCTGGAACTGTTCCTTGACCTAAAAACGCACCAGAATTAGCATTAAAAGCAGCGTATGCTTCATTATATATGTAATAACCTTTTTGTAAGGGCTCAAATAATGATTGTGTGAAAGGCGATATTAAAGAAGTTTCTCCATCATCAAAAGTAAATCTATAAGCAAGTCTTACAAATTTATCCTCTAAATAAAATTTATCACCACCAAAATTCTCTTCAAACCATGGATTTTTAAAACAAATATCAAATGGATCTCCATTTGCAAATTCAGGCCAAACCCAGCTAGTTATATACTTTCCGTCTTGATCTACTTTCTTTACAGTAATACTAAAAACTGTATTGTTAGCAGAATCAGTACCTTGTGGAAATATTTGATCAATTAAATATGTACTACCATCTTCAACGAAAGCAGCACTTGATAGTTTCATATCTGGCTGTAGGTAGGCTTTTAAATAATCTCTTTTTGCTTCATACGAAGTACCACTTGTGCCTGCTCCTTGCTGGCCAAGTCCATATCCATTTATATCAGTTATAGTTAGTTTTATATAACCAAACCCAATAGAATTTGTATAGTCTTCAAATTGTGGATAAACTCCGGTTGGAAATGGAAAAGCTTTGTTTTCTGTTGGTTGAGTTTCTCTAACTTTACCTTGACTTTGTAAAAAAGTAGTGGAACCTTGCCCAGTTGGTTGACCACCTATTCCAGCGAATTTCAACCTATATGTAGCCGGTAAATACCTTTCTAAAGCGTCAGAAGAAGATTGTTGTATTATCTTTAATTTACAAGTGCCTTCCCAAGGAAATGGACTACCATTTGTAAGACTACCTGTTGTATTATCTATATAATAAAAAGGAGTATTAGGATAAAATATGTCTGGATTTGTATTTGGAGATACAGCTTCAGATTTAGTAAATGGCCCAAGAGGAGCTACTGGAGGTTGAGTATCAACATAAGGTTGCGTTTCCCAATTCCTTATACAATTAAAATAAGGCCAGGAGCTTTTAAAAGCTACGGGATCTTTGCCTGCAGAAGCGCCTGTACCTACAGCACTTCCTGGTACTAGTGTAAAAGCTAAACCAGGATACAGTTTTAACAATGGAGTACCACTAGTTATTTTGCAAAAACTATTAACAGCTGTTTGAGGATATTTTACAGCAGCTAATTGTTGAGTACTATTAGAGGCCTGTGTGTTTGCAAAAGGTGGCACTAAACCAGAGTCTGGAAAACCACCTGGGTATTGATTACCTATGCCTCCATTTAAAACCTGAACATCTATAACTTCTTCACTATAAACTTCAGGTGTGTTAAAAGGGTAATACTTTGCTACAGATATTTGATCTTCAAGCTGATAATAAGGATTAACGGCAGTAGCTGGACTAGACAAAGCTGAGTTTATATTTATTTTTCTAGGTTGATTTCTATCGTCTGTCCAAAACAATAATTCTTCTAATATATTTATACCAAATATAGGATGTGTTTTTGAAAAGTTTAAAAAGTTTCCAGACACTAAAGGAGTTACAGTATTAGAAGTTATGTCATAACATATGATAGAACAATACGAAGCAGTTGGAGCAAAGTTACTAAGCCTATCGCTTGATGAGTCATTGTAGTTCGTAAAAAAAGCAAACAATCTATTTGTTCCAGGATCTTCTTTTACACCTATTACTTCAGTTCCAACAGCTGTTATATTAAACTTATTTAATAACTTAGTACCTAGTATATTTTCTAACGCACCTACGTCAGCTCCCTCAGATGTACTTACAGTTACATTAACTGCGTCTCTATATTCACCAGCAGGAACTATTCTAGCGTCTAGGTCTTTATTCATTTTAGACCTTATAAATGTATTTCTTATATCTGGCATATATTAATTTTTAAGCCATTTAGATTTACCTCTCATCACTTGTGTAAATGCACCTAACTTAATATCTGATAATCTAATCTTGGCATTTCTTAAAGCAGCACTTCTTTCTTTTTTATACCTTCTTACTACATATTCAGGCATGTTAGCTCTAGTAGATACTATACCGTGAACGATGTGCATATAAATAGCTTGCTCAGCCATTTTAGGTATTTTCATATCTAAGTCATAGGCTAGGCCATCTGATATGTACTGCATTATTATTAATTGATTTGCTAAATCACTTGAAAATGATATTCTTCCTTCTCTTTCATTTATAGTAAACCATCCATTTTTTTGAGAAGTCTCTGGTTCTAATCCGTATCTTTGACCATAAGCCATTTTCCACCAATACCAATCATAAACACCCATGTAATAGTCACTATCAAACTCACCTGTTATTAACCTGTCATTAGCTTTTTTCCATCTTTCATCTATCTTAGCTTGAGCGGCTTCTGTATTTTCTCCATACTCATCTTGTATAGGCATACCATTAGCATCCTGTAAAGGAAGTTGAGTAGGATTACTTGTTAAAGTTGTTGGATATATTATATGCTTAACACCTAACGCGTCTACCCATGAGAACTCCACATAGTTAACATAATCTTGTGGAATAGGATATGATAATGAGTTAGCTAAAGTTATTTCTATAGAATTTATACTTTTTAAAGTGTCGTAGCTAAATTCTTGTAAACCTCTTTTAGCATGAAACAATACGTCAGTTCTTTTAACTCTAGGTATTAATTTGTCTTCACCTACATAAGCTATCATGAAGTTATCTATAACGTCTTTTAAAGATATATATTCATAACCGCCGTAGTTGTTCCATTTAGCTTCTGCTATTAATTCTATTTTAATAGCTACTTTAGTTGCCCCACCTGCTGGTCCAGGTATCGCCGGATTAAATGTTATAATGTTATTCTCTACAGTCGCAGCACCAGTATATAGTACAAAATCATTAGGAGCAATGTTACCACTAGTACTTACATATGTATTATAGTTAGCTATAGACCCTGGGATTGTTGATCCAGAGTCATAAAGTTGAGTATTTAATGTGCATGTTACTGAACTTGTAGCTGCAGTTATAAAAAATATTTGTTCTCCGTTGTAATATTGACTATTAGTTTCTGTTATTAATCCCATTTTATGTTGTTTCTATTACATCCTCAGACTGAGCTAATTGAGTAGCTGTTTGAATCATATTAGTATCTCTTACTATAACACCGCTGTATGCTAGTATTTTAAGTATAACTTCTGTTTGATCAATATCAGAAAGTTCAAATTGTGTTGAAAACTGAGAAGATGCACTATTAATATCTGCTGCTGTTAAAGTTATTAAAAGATCAGCTGTTGTACCAGTTCCAAGAACTGCTTTAGGAATTGTTATAACATCACCTGGCTTAAAGCCTAGACCTACTGTTACTGCATTTACAGCAATAGCAGTTACCACACCGCCTGCAACTGTTATATCAATAATAGCTCCATAACCTAAACCACTGTTAGTAGCTTCTGAAGTGCCTATGGTAACAGGATAAGATCCATTAGTAGCGCTTGTTACATTTTGTGTAATACTAGTAAAAAGACTTGAACTAGCTACTAAACCTGCAAAACCAGGCGTAGGATCATATATATATTGACCTAGTGTACCCACAGTAAATCCCCATCTAACGTTATTAGGTTTCCTTATATAATAACAAAATAACTTGTCTGCTCCTATTGATGTAGGATAAACTTGTAAATTATTACCTCTACGGGTAAAAACTGGCCAAGTAGTACTAGCTTGAGTAAGCTTTGATCTACTTATTAAATTAAACTCATGCTGAGAAAGTTCTTCGCATTCTACAGACTGCATGTTAGCACTTTCGTATTGTATAGTGCCAAACCTATGTAAGTTCAAAGGTAGTTTATAACCTGTTTGCAAAGATGCTTTTTCTTCAAATAAAGCTATTTTCTCTTGTATCATCTTTACACGATTGGCGTATTCACTATCAACAACATCAGGTCTTCTCATTTGTTGATTTAAATCTTCAAAGTACTTTTCAAATATTTCTAATTGTACTTGAGTAGCTACACTATTAAACTCAGCGGGTGTTAAGTAGCCTCTTTGTTCTTTGTTTAATATATATAGTACTGTTTGATATACTTGGTTTACGTCCATATCGTTTAATATTTTTAAAAAAAAAGGTGGCGTTAAAACCACCTTATTTTATTATCACTTGTTATTTGATTTTTTTCTCTATTGATTTGTAAACTTCTAAACCTTCATCTGTTTTAAACCAAGCAGCTAAAGCTGAATATGGATTTTCATCAAATGGTATGTTCATTAATTTACGTCCATTACTTCCCCAATTAAAAGTCCTGTTATCAGGCGATAGCTTTAATATACCTGATTCTACAGCATTAATACCAAAATTTCTTAAAACTATATTTTCATCATGAGCAAGATCTAAAAATAGTCTTGGATCTCTTTTAGCGAAAATAAGTAAATCTCTTCTTAGTTCTTTAGAAGTTAAGTTAGAAACTGAAGATCCAATCTCTACTCTAAGTATAGCCTCTGCTTGATCAAGCTCTAATTCATAAGCGGTGTTCATAGCGGCTAGTTCCATTTCTAAATAGTCAAAATGATTTTCTGCTTGCACAACGTGATCATGCTCTTTGAATATTAAATCATTATGAGGATGTTTGCTTAAAAATTCTTGTAAACTTCTTTTTTCTTTAGGAACACTTAAATGTCCTTTTTCAAAAACTATATGTTTTAAAGTAACTGGTCCTTTTTGTTCGTCTACAAATATACTTTTTTGATTAGTAGCATATCTAAGTTCTCTTTCATAGCCTAACTCTTCGTCAAACCAAACCAATGCAAACCTTTTAGAATGTCTACTAGGTAGAGTATATGTTAAAGGAGATTTGTTATTTAGTAAATAATAATTTCTGTTTTTATACTCCCAAGTATCTGCTACTTTAGAAGATTTTTTATTTTTTGTTTCCATAATATAATATAATATAATAATTAAAAAAGACCCCGCCGAAGCGGGATCTTATTATTGTTCGACTTATGTTAAAGCAGCCCCTTTTTTGATTACAATAGTTGGAGTAGCATTAGCTAATTTTGCTCCACCTGTTGTTACTTCAGTACCAACTTCAAAGCTGAAAGCAGCAGCACTACCAGTAGAACCACTCATGCTTACAATAGCATCTTGATATGCTTTTTGTAAATCAGCAGCGGTAATACTGTAACTGTTGTTAGCTCCTGGCGCAGAGTAACTAACAGCTGTTTTAAGTAAAGAATCAACTGCACCTCCATCGCCAGTACTGACTGTTGTGTCACTAATAGCTACAGCATACAATATATCTACTGACGCTACAGCCGAAGCTCCAACACCACTATTAGATATTGCAGCTTTAACTTCCATCACATTGTCGCAGTTAATCAACTGTCCAGTTGCTGCGTCGTTTAGTTTAATAAAACCCATAATTTCTATATATTTTAAATGTTTATAATTAATTAAGCTCCTTTGAATAACACGAAGTTATTAGCAGCTTGAGTTACTAAACATCTTTCAGATAAGAAACTAACAGTCATAGCATCTAAAGTGTCCGTATATGCACCGCCTACAGATCCAGTGATCCAAGACTTCATTCTTCTGTCTTCAGTTTCAGAAGCTCTATATCTTACATGTAAGAATGGACGTCTGATATTTGAACCTAACATTTGATCGTACACTGTAGTTGTTCCAGCAGGAATCATTACACCGTCGATTTCTTTAGATAAACCTCTAGTAGAAGCATCATTTAGATATTTCCAGTCAGTTTTGTAGAAGTCATAAGAACCTCTTCTAAATCCAGAGAAACCAAAGTTAAGTGCCATGTCACCGTCATTTTCAAATAAACCGTAAGATGCAGCTTGTGTAGAAGCATAAGATCCGTTAACAGCAGCTAACATATCATCAAAGTCAAGAGCTGATCTTCTTGATAAGAATAACATGTTTTCTTCAATAGCACCTTGCTTGTCTAAGTTTTTAAGGATTTCATCAAAATCACCTAAAGCACCTGAACCAGGAGCAGCAGCTCCAGCAAAGCCAGAATATACATTACCTCTATCTTCTATAGCAGCAAATAATCCTTCAGTACCTTTTACTTCTTGCCCTCCAGCAGGTTGAGCACCAGGTCCACCAAAATCATAATCTACTAAGTTAGCAGCAGTTGTTCCAGCAGGATTCATAAACTTACCTTCAACCATTGCCATTTCTAAGTAATCCTCAAATCTTAGTCTTGTTTCAGACTCAGCTTTTAGATACCATAAATATCCTGATTGACCATCTTCAGTAGCAACTTCAACCCAACCAATCTGAGCAGTGTCAGAACCGTTAATTTGAAAGTTATCCTTGATAATCAATGGAGAATTTTGATATTGAGTAAAAGATGGCTCAATAGAACCTTCCATACCAATTGTACCTTTTCCAAAGTCTGAACCATATACAAACATATTTACAGATCCTACTAATTGTGAAGGTAGTGGAGTAGCTCCAACATCACCGTAAACAGCAATGTTAAGCACATTCTTTGTGTAAGCAACACTACCAACATTAGCATCACCTAAAGATTGTACTAAACCTTTTGCAGTTACTAACCCAGTTGCGTTGTCAGCTAGCAAAATTGTTTGACCAACTCTCACAGCGCCTTCAGTAGTACTAGTTCCAGCTAAATCAATAGTAACTGTAGCATTAGCATTGTTGTTAGCAGCGTTAGCACCAACACAATTTTTGTATGCGATGTGTAACCTGTTTTGTTCAGACCAAATTACCTGATCAGATGTCATAGGCATTTCAGCGCCTACCATTCTCAAGAAACCACCAATAGTTCGGTTTCCGTATCTTTCAACCTCAGCTTCATAAAGCTCAGGAAGATATTGTTGTGCAAAAGTTCCACCACCAGATCCAGAATCAAAAGTAAGATAATTCTCTCTTAATGTCATTCTCTTTTGTGAAGGAACTAAACTTGCGGGAAAACTCCCGCTGTTTTGAAAACTCATAGTTTTTAGTTTTTAGTTTTTGTTTTAAATTTTAACTTTGTGCTATCTACACCGTTAACCGCCTTAACTTTAAAACCATTTATAAATATATCTCCATTGTCTTGCGGACGTGGATCGTTACTTATATTTTTTGATTTTGCATTTATATTTTTAATTGCATCTGTTTTACCTTGCTCATAAAAATGTTCAGCAATAGAATCAGCATTGCTTGCGGTATATATAGCTTTATGATAACCATTTAAATCATTCACTTCTCCCGTGTTTCCTAAAAACTTTCCAAGAAACGACTTAATGTTTGATTGATTTTTAGCTATATTATCTGGATTTTTTACATTATAATTAAATGTTTTTTCACCAACATTAAATTTGAAACCTTCAAAATCATTGTTGAAATAACTATTAGTTTTTTCTGTAAAATCTCCATGTTGTTTTTGAGCATCTTCTTGCTCTTTTCTATAGCGATCAAAAAAATCCATTGCTTTTTGTTGCGTAGGGTTTACATCAGATTTCAACTTGATTTCTGCGTAATATTTAGATTTTGTTTCTTCTAAAAAATTCCTAGCTTTAGCTACTTCTTCTTTGATTTCTAATTTTTTCTTTTTAACCTCTATCTCATCATCTACTTCGTCATCGTAAGAGAATCTATCTTCTATAAGAAAATCAATTTCTTCTGAATCTAAATGTGGTTTAGAGTTTTTGTAATATTCTTTTAATAAAGTATTTGGATCAACGCTCGAATAATCTGCATTTAATCTTGAATAATCATCTATAGATCCACCTGTCTCATTCATGAAGGAAACTAGTTTTTCAATGTTTTCAGGCATTTGAATCTTTGTCTCTTCTACTTTTTCAATTATTTCATCTTTTGGTTTTTCTACTTCTGTAATTTCAACTATCTGCTTGTCTTCTACAACCTTTTCTACTTTTTCATTATTATTGTTAGTTTCTTTTTCTTCTTTTACTTCATCAATAATTTTCTTTTCAGTATTTTCTTCAGGTTTATTTGTTAGATCTAGTTTAAATACATCATCGTTTGGTCTTTTATACGATGGTTTTTTCATTTTTAAAGGCAAAGCCTCTTGTTCTTGTTTTGTTGTTGACATAATATAATATAATATAAATTATTACTCTAATGATTCAGGTGTACCTGGAGCATCAGCTTGTGCTTCAAAATCGATTGCAGGTGTTCTAGTGTCTCTTTGTTGTATCATTTGACTCTGTTGTGTTCCCTCCAATCTAGTTCGTTCATCTTTTCTATCTTCTATAAATTTTTCTCTAGTTGCTATTTCTTGTAAATCCATTTGTTTCAACTGCATGTCATATTGAAACTTTTGATCCATTTGTTGATTTGTTATTTGAGCAGCTTGTTCCATTCTAGCTAGCTCTAATTGAGCCTTACCTTGCTCTATTTGCATCGTTGTTTCAGCTAAAGCTTGAGATTTCTGAACTTCAGCCATTGCTGCTTTTTGAGCAGTTTCTGCGTTTGCTTGAGCTTGTGCTTGAATGTTTTGTTGTGCTATTTGTTGATCTTTTTGTTGCTTCTTTTTTCTTCGCTGTTTAAGCATTTGATTAGCTAACTTTATGTTAGATATTTCTCTAAGATCTATAGCGTCCTCAAGGTCAATTTGTCCACCTTGTAAAGCTATTTGAATGTTTTGTTCTAAAACTTGCTTTTCCTCCTCATCAGGAGTTAGCTCTAAATATATTCCAAAGTCGTGTATGTTTAAGTTTTTAAGTTCTTCAAGAGTAGCTGTATTGTATCTACTTAAACTATCTTGCAGTGCTTGTTTTGTAAATGGGTAATCTAAAGAATCTCCAACTCTTAGTGTTATATTTTCACATACTCTTGAAGTCAGATATAACATACCCTGTAGCAAGTGTCTTGTTGCTGTGTTTGAATTAGCCGCTGCTAATTTTTGTATACCTACTAAGGCGTTTTTATCAGGAGTACTACCGTCTCTAGCTTCGTTAAGTCCTGTTACATCTCTTATCATCTGTAAATAATACTGATAAGTTTGTATTAAACTTTGTATTTTAGCACCACCTGATGACGACTGCAGTTCTTGTATAGGAACTTTACCATGGTTCATTTCACCATCTTGAGTCATTGATCTACCTACTATACTACCAGTTTGGAAGTACATGTTTAAGGCTTCTGCAGGGTTATAATTAGTACCATTTCCTAGGTCAACTTCTGCTAAACCGTCCATATCTAAGTAAACACCGTCTGGAACCATTCTAGACATAACCTGTTGTAACTTGAGATGTGTGAGCTGTATCATATCAGCAAAACCAGTTACTCTGCTTACTAAAGACTGAACTCTTCCTTTGTACAGTCTAGGAGCACAAACAGTATAATTCATTCTAACTTTATTAGTATTAGCTATAGGTCTAGTCATATTTTTAGCTAACTGCCACTCTAACATTAGTGGATGTCCTAGAATTTTAGCACCAGAATAAAGTACTTCTATAGATCTAGATATTCTTTGAAAGTTGTCATTTTCAGGAGGATTAAATGTATCAGGCTTTTCCAGCACTTTTTGTAATCCTGTATTAGTTTCTTTTATTTTAAAAACTTGATCATGGTAAGTTTTGTATTCAAAATAAAGAACTTGCACAGTGTTATTATCGTTTCTACCACTCCAGTTTCTTAAATATTCTTCATTACCTCTGTATTGTTGTATAAGTTCCATTTCTTCATCTGTTAAATGAGGAAACTGCATTTTAAGATCTTCTAACGTAACCGCTTTAACTTCGCCAACGTAATATAAATCTTCAAAATTTGGATCTGCAGTATATGAATATACTAAATTAGCGGGATCTACATAATCTACGACTATGCCTTCGGCTTTATTCCAACTAGTTTTTGCTGCCCCAATACCAATTGTTACTAAATCATAAGTAAATCTTCTTCTAATTAAATCAAATTTATTTTTGTCTAAAATATTGTTTATTAATTCTTCTTCAGCTATTTCAACGCTTTGTTTAAAATCTAATTGTAAATGAAGTTCTAGTTCTTCAGGGCTTTCTAAACCTAGTTTTTTACTCTCTGGTGATCTTACTTCTACTCCTAATTCATTTTTAAGTTGTTCAAACATTTCTCTTTGCTCAACATCTCTCATTAGTTCTTGTGCGTATCTAGTTCTTTTATTTGTAGATTCAGGGTCAACAGCAAACGCTTTGATATCAAAATGTCTTTGTGACATACCATTAACAACTATATCAACAAACTTAGCCACTATTGGAACAGGCTGCCAATCAAGATTTAAATATGATAAATCACCATTTATTGATAATTCATCTTTATATTTTTGAATAGGCTGTTCTCCTCTAGCATATAATCTTAAAGTATGGTAAGCATTGAAGTTCACAGCATAACCACCACCTTGAGCTCCCGAACCTAATCCACCTCTATAATTTCTGAACCATTCACCTTCTATCGCTTGCGCAACTTTCAGCCCGTATTCAAATGTTGCTTTTTCTGCCGCAGGTACCACCTGATTCGGAAAAGCGCTATAGTTAGTAGTTATTTGCATTTATTTTATTATTTTTGAAAGTGATCCTTTATTGTCGTACTTTTTAATACCTAGAGAAATAGCCTGAAGTTCTACAGGTGCCTTAGGAACATAATTGTGTTTGTTACAAGCCATTATGGCTAAACCAGAGCTTATCGAAGCATCATGTTTAGTTCTGTTATTTATATTAAATTGAGCCCAATCTTCAAGCGTTTCTTGGAAATACATGTCTCCATGAGTTTCACCTAAGTCACCAACAAATGTTTCTATATAAGTTTCTATAGCCGCTGCATGAGCTTGTTTTATATCTTCACTTGAATTTGGTATTCCACCTATTTCTTTTTCAGTAGTAGATAATTTGTTCCATATTTTATCAGGTCTATTAATACTAAAACCTCTATATCCCCTTCTTTTGAAATAATACAATAATCTAGGTTTGTTATTCTCTGCTAATATAGGCATGCCATAAAATATACAAGCCATCAATACGTCTTCAAAAAATATTTCAGCCGTTTCAGGTCTTGATATATATTCTAAAAAAAAGTGATTAGGTGGGCAATCTGCTAAAGAAAACTTACTCAAGCCATGTAAAGATCCATTAGATCCTTTTCCATCTACTGTTCCTGATATGTCATAACTATCACAACCAAAAGCTCCTAAATATTCGTTGCCTGGGTATTTACCTCCTTTTTTATTCACAACATTATTTTGTAAGTGAAAAGCAGGAACCCAAGTTATATTAAATCTTCCTTTTTGATTTGGAAAAAACTGTACTTTAGTATCTTTAATTCCATTTTGCCATTGAAAATTACCTGTAGTAACTTTTATAGAGTTTACTAACTCTTCATTATAATCTATTTGTTGATATATTTTAGCTAAGTTAAATAGACTAGATTTAGTTTCATCTCTAAAAGCATGAGCTTCTGTTCTAGGAAATTGTCTATAATATTCATTTAAACTATCTTGATCAGATTTTAAACCATCTACTTCATTGTCCCAATGCTCTATTACTCCTGTTTCAATTGGCAGACCATCAACTCCGATTGTTTTATTTTTTGGCGTAATGAATACAGGTGATCCAAAAGTATCCATGAATCCTTCGTAGTTCCACTCCATAGGGATGAAAAGAGAATAGAGTCCGCTACTTGTTTGTCCGTTTCTATTTCTTTTTGTAACGTCTGAATTGTAATAGAGTTTTTTAAAGTTGTTTCCACCTTTATCTAATGCATTTGATGTTGAGCCCATCATACACTTGCCTACTATTCTTCGGCCTAGTCTTAGTGTAGTTTTTGTAACTCTCCAGTTGTTTAATATATTGTCGGGTCGCTCCCACTTTCCTGATTCGTCGTGTGCTAATATTTTTAATTTCTCACCATCGTAAGAGTTATCACCCGTATTTTTCCAGTCTATTGTTGTATCTAAACCTTTTAATTCTTCTAATTTAACGTTGTCATCTAATTTACGTCTAGTAAGCTTTGAAGCTGGGACTCTATATGCCAGTTCGGTTTTAGGACGATCCATACCATCCTGGATCGGCTTGAAGAAAAACGGATAGTTAACGGATATCGGGACAACTTTATCTGTGAACATTTTTTTAGCATCTGCTCCAGACTTCGAAAGGATGCCGAATCTGGCATCACTAGATATTGTGGCTTGGTTAACAAGCTCTGCTGAGGACATAAAAGAAAATCCAGACCGTCTGTTTTTAAGATAGCACATCCCATAACATCTATCATCTGCTTTGCATGCCTCCCAAAATATAAAGAAGAGTCTATTTGCTTCTCTATAGTCGGCTGAACCAACATCGATTTTTGACCACTGCAAATACATGTAATGAGTACCAGTGATATAAGTAGGCACACCGTTATTATAAAACCAGTAACCATCTGATCTACGTTTAAATTCTTCATCTATATAGTCAAACCATTTTTCTTTAAATTCTATAGGATATTCCTCCCAATCAAACCTGCTTTTGATTCTCGCTAGTTCTTTTGGGTATTCGTGTTTTTCCCAGTATTGCTTCTCTTTTGTTTTGCTTCGTTTAAAGCATTCATACTCCGCTGGTAATGCAATACGGAGGTTTTGAATTTCAATGATCTGTCCAATTTGTCCAGTTTTACTAATTACTATAAAGTCATAATCCGCATTATAACCATACTCCCATTTTTTTAATCTATTATGTTTAGCTAAAATTTTTGGGTTTATTAAATCTTTTACCTCTTCCCAAAGGTTCTGTTTGTAACTCATTTGCTACGCCCTTCTGCAAACTTAAAAACTCTTTCTTTTTTAACCTCTAAAGGTTTATTATCAAGTATTGCTTCTTCTTCTTCTATTCTTTTTAATATTTCAAAAGCGTCAAATATTGCTAATTTTTTTGTAGCCGCTGCATTTTTAAGTCTATCAGCAGAAACATCGTCTTCTGAATCTACTATTTTTTCTTTTGCTACCTTAATTAGTTCTTCAACTGCTTTTTGCCCAGCTTGGATTATTTTCTTTTTCGTTTCCTTCGTATTCATGTGTTACGGCTATATCATTAGATTTCATACAATAAAGGCGTTCGCCTTCGATAATAAACTCAAACTCTGAGTTAGGAGTAAATACAACAAGGTCACCAGATCTCACTCCTACTGCTTCTAAGGAGCTATTAGAATATTTTAATATACCAAAGTATTCTTTTTCTTTTCTATTGTATAGATCCTCTATTTCTTTTAGAGGTTTGACAAAACAATAGTTTAAATGACATTTTAAATTGTACATATATATTTGATCTAAATTACAAAAATATAAGTCATCTTTAAAAAAAGTTCCACTATTTTTTTCTTTACCTTTCATATCATAGTATCTTCTAAAAATATTATGATGAACGTAAACCTTATCACCAGGTCTTATATCTGTATCAAAGGCAGCTGGAGTTTGCACAACAACTGCTTTTTTACTTACAAATAAATGAGACTCTATACTAGAATTAATTATCAACTCTTTGCCTTCTACGTCTATTTTATTATTATATCTTTCTGTATAAGGTTTTATTATAAAATTATAAAGACTTTTCATTAATACTTTAAATCAAACTCTACAGCTATAGCCATATTTGAATTGAACTTTTTCCACGGTATTATTTCATTGTTCTTTTCAATATATATAGAATATTCACCTTGGTTTTTATCACTTAATATATTACATATTTTGTGACCTCCATACACCTCTTGACCTACAGAATAATGCATGGCATCGTTTTTATAGTCAGAGCCTATACTAATTTTTCTGATTATATTAGACATTAGCTTCTTCTAAAATATCTTCTTCAATGTTAGTGTAAGAACCGTCGTCAAGACTAATGTTTACTTTTCCATAGTCTTCTTCTAGTTCTTTCTTAAAAGATTCTATATCTTTATTAACCTCTGCTAATTCATGTAATAACCCATGTTTTTGAGTTTCTAAAACACCTATATTAGTTATTAAAGTCTGTAAAGCTTCTTGTTGTTTTTTAATTTTTTCTAATTGTTCTTCTTTAATTTTCATTTGATTTTATTTAATTTATATTATTGTTATTATTAATATCACTTGTTTTTGTATAGTATTCCAATTTTATTTCCTATCCTAATTTAAGCTGTTTCAGTTGTATTTATCTTCATCAATAGAGAACCAGCAGTTCCTACTATATTACTAGTATTTACCACCCATCCAAAAGTGTTAGGTTTAGAAGTAGTAATATCTACTTTTCCAGCAGTATTTCCTTCTTCAATTAACTCTCCAATCTCTGGATTAACAACGCCACTATAATCAACATCTGTTATTCCACTTGTTTTGAGTTGTAAATAGTCTCCAACAGTAACACTACCAACTTGAGTAGCTGCTCCATATAATGTGTTATAAGAAACTCCTACCGCTAACTCTGCATCAGTAGCACTAGATCCTAAATCCACTTCTTCATTTTGAGAAACTTGATGACCAGTATACCATTTGTTTTGAAAACCACTAGAGCTAGCCCACCATTGAGAAAACTCAGCGCTCATAAAGCAACCATTGTAATAGTCACTGCTACTATCTTGAACTGGATTTTTAGCCCATCTTAAAACACCTTCTAAGCCTCTATCTATAATAGATTGACCATCTTGAAGTAATCTAGGTTCTGTAGTGTTATAAGAAGCTCCATATTCACTTGTTTGTTGTAGTCTTTGTATTTGTTCTTGGGTTCTTGCACCCCAATGGTGAAATTTAGTATAACTCATATTATCCTAGTTCTATTGTTTGTAATGCTATCCAAAGTAAGTTACCAGCAGAACCAGACTCTAAAGCGACTCCAAAGCCCCCAGTGGAAGGACTAGTGTCTAAATCAAATCTACCAGCTGTTCCGCTTGGTTCAACACCTTCTCCTCTAGTAATTGTTTCACCAGCTATAGCTTGTACTTTACCACAATGAGCTACTGACACGAAACCACCAACTGGGTTTCTAGTAGCCACGCCAACAAATTTTGGATAATTAGTTGAACTATTAGTCATTAAGGCTACTTCTCCAGTAGCTGTAGTGCCTGAACCAACTGTATATAAAGTATTTCCTTTTACAACTGTAACACCAGAATCTACAAGAAAGCATAAACACCTTTCGTCTAACCATATTCTGCCATTGTATATCTCTAGCATTTGAGTATCTGTATTAAACACAGTAGATCCAGCAGGTATTTTAGGACTAGATGTTGGTATTGCATCTATTTGAGCTTCCGTTAAAGCTCCATATGTATAAGGTAATGCTTGATAACTCATATTAAAATACTTCTGCTGCTGTTCCCCATATGCATACTTGTGCTCCGTCTACAGTGGTGGGTGTTGCAGCTGTTGATGTAATTATAGGAAAATCTGGATCTATTGCTTTTCCAAATGCTCCGTTTTTATAAGATCCTATAGGCGCGTCATCTACTTTGCCAGTGCCATCAGTTCTAGAATATATAGCTTCACTTCTTCCTAAAGTTCCTTGTCTCTTCATAGGCCATAAGCCCATCATAGCCACGGTAGCAAAGGCAAGTTCACCTCCTTCATCACATGGCTCTAAAGCAACTCCCATTGGTCTTTCTGCTTCAGAAACACTAGTAGCTTTTACTACTAAAGGTCTAGCACCTGCAGCGCCTGGTAAATCCTCTATTAACGGACAACACAAAAAATCTCCAACTCCAAAACCATTGCCATCGCTATCAAAACACAAATATATTCCAGCTCCTATCCAGTGAGAGCCATAAACTAAAGATCCGCCTTGGTCAAAGTCGTACCAAGTTAATAGTTTATAATCCTTTATAGCCTGAGAAGCATGAACATAACTCATTTCACAAATTACAGTATCTCCACTAACTAACGTAGGGTTCCAATAATTAGAAGCTCCTACAGTAGTTCTGTTTATAGCAAATATTTCATTATATGTTTTAACACCATGATTAGTGCCTCCTATATTATTAAACGTGTAGCTCATAATTATTTAATCCACCAGTTTGAACCATCTGAAATAACCTCGTAGTAAGTGCCAATAGAAGCTAAAGGTAAGCCGTTTGTTGTTCTATTAGTTCCATCTATAGTTTGACTACTAATCGTTTTAATAACAACAGTGTCATCTACACTGTTTTGAGCAGCATATTTAACACCTATTATTTTTCCGCTATTACTAGCAGCTGTTGGTAATGTTACAACTATATCAGCAACGCCACTTGTAGTTGTAATAGTATAAAATGTATCAACCGCAGCACTAGTTGCGGCAGTAGAAGAAGCTGTTACAGCTGATGGAAAACCACCACCTGAACCACCAGAAGCATTAAGCGTTATAGTACTAGCTCCTGATTGATTAGTAGTAAAACTACCACCACCAGTTAAACCTGTTCCAGCCGCTATAGTTACAGTAGTGTTATTAGCACTAACTTTAGCATTGTTAGCTGTTATGTCAGATGCTTGTTGAGTAGTAATACCTACCTTAGCAGTATTAGCTGTAATCTCATTAGCTTGAGCAGTTGTTATACCTACTTTAGCTGTGTTAGCTGTGATTTCATTCGCTTGCGCTGTAGTTATTCCAACCTTAGCCGTATTAGCAGTTATCTCGTTTGCTTGTGCTGTAGTTATTGTAGTAGTGTCACCAGCTAGAGCCGTGGTTGAAGAAGTTCCTATTTGTAAAAATCCAGTAGCTGTTACATCTGCTAAACCACCGTTTCTAGTTAGTGTTAAAGTACCAGCTGAATAAGAAGCTCCGGTAACATAAAAATTGTCGCTGCTACCAGTAGTTATAGAAACACTTGAGTCTCCAGATTGATTTGCTGTAAATGTAGTTGCTGTTCCATCAACTGTTATAGTAAGTTGTCCATCATTAACAGTTGGTAATGATGCAGAAGTTATATATCCAGCTCCATTTGTTAACTGATTGTTGTTAGTTGGTATAGTTGGCTTACCTGTTAGATCTGCATAAGCACCACTAAAATTACTCTTACTATTGAATGTTGTCCAATCAGTGGATGTTAAATAACCATTTGTAGATCCACTAGCGGCAGACATAGATACAACAGGCGTGTTTCCAGAAGTAACAGAAACCGGCGCAGTACCAGTAACACCCGTCACAGTACCACTTCCCTTGCTATTAAAAGTATTCCAATCAGTACTACTTAAGTAACCATCTGTATTAGTATCAGACTGTGTTATATTTAAAGCAGGAGTTGTAGTTCCATTAGCTACTGTTAAAGGAGCACTTACAGTTACATCTGTTACAGTGCCACTTCCACCACCGGTTGGAGTAGCTATCCACTGACCATCACCGTTTGCATCAACTTCTAATATTCTACCGTTGCTACTATAAGCTGATTGTGTAGCTATTTTGTTTGGAAGTTTTATATCATAACTTACAGGGCTATTGATATGATCAGGACCTATTACACCTACGTAATGATTATTATTGTAGCAATTAAATGTTAATTTACTAGCATCAGTACTACCGTCTCCTTTTATAATAATATTATCCTGTACAGTTAATGTATCAGAGCTGTAAGTTAAATTAGAAGAGCCACCGAAAGAACCTGCATTGTTGAACTGTATAGAATTTACAGGAGCTGACGGAGAACTACCTGAACCTGTTGCATAGTTAGGTATGTTTAATACTCCACTATTTAAAGTAGCAACACCAGAAGTTCCACTAGTTGTTAATGATGTTACTATACCATCTCCAACACCAGCACCGATCAAAGTTCTTATTTCAAGACCAGTTACTCCAGTAGCTAAACTAGGAGATCCACCGCCTGAAAATATAGCAGGTTCTGCAAAAGCTGTTTTATTGTTAAACGTATTCCAATCTGTAGATGTTAAATAACCACTATCACTTGTATTAGCTTGAGGTATACCAATTGTTCCTGAACTAGTTATAGTACCACCTGTTAAAGGTGAGCTAGCTATTATTTGAGTTACTGTCCCTGTGTTGTCTGTTTTGTTATTGAAAGTCGTCCAATCAGTGGATGTTAATGCTCCTCTGTTACTAGCCGACGCGCTTGGCACATTTAAAGTTATTACAGGAGTCGTAGTGCTATTAGCAACTGTGCTTGATAAATCAGTTCCAGTAGTTCCTAGTGTTAAAGCAGATACATTAGTAACTGTACCTCCAGATCCACCACCACCTGTTATTGTTACTGTAACATCATTTCCAGAAGCTGACGCAGTTACACCAGCGCCTACAAAGTCTAAACTAGTAACTCCTGATGTTATTTGAGTTCCTTCATCAGATACAGGTATGCTAGTTCCGGTAGTGAATGATAAGTTAGTATCACCTGATTGATTAGCTGTAAATTCTGTAGCAGTACCATCAACTGTTATTGTTAATTTACCATCACCTACGGTTGGCAAAGAAGACGATGTTATATATCCAGCTCCGTTAGTAAGTTGATTGTTATTTGTAATAGTATTAGTAAACGTTATAGTTTTATCAGATGGTTGATTTAAAGTAAAGTCGCCTCCACCAGAAAGACCTGTGCCTGGACTTAAAGTTATAGTGTTATTGTTTACAGTTGGAAGTGTAGGAAAAGTAGTTAAGTTGCCAGCACCGTTTATATATTGGCTTGAGCTACCTTGAGGTGCTATACTTATACTAGGTGTTGTAGTTGCATTAGTTACTGTAGCTGTGTAAGCCGATCCACTTATAGAAGCTGATACTGTAGTTACTGTACCTAAGTTACCTGTTTTATCGTTAAATGTATTCCAGTCAGTACTACTTAAAAAACCGTTTGTTGAGGTAGTAGCTTGTGATATAGAGACAACAGGTGTACTTCCAGATGTTACAGATATTGGTGCTGTGCCAGTAATAGTAGTTATAGAACCACTAAGTACACTAGCTTTTAAGTTAGCTCCAGATATCTTAACATTACCACTACTATCGTAGCCTGCTAAACCTACTACATCTAAGATATCACTTTTAGGGATAAATACACTATTATCACTTATTTTTGCATTTGCCATTTATATATTGTTTTGAAGACCTACTAAGTCAGTGTTGTTTTGTAACTCAACTAAAAATGTAGAGTTTTCTAGTTCAATGAAAGATGTTGGCGGAATCGGAGGCGGCGTAGGAGTTCCTTGACCAGGTAAGTTTCTAACTGCAGGAACGATATATGTTAAACTAATCATCATAACTATAAGTTTAAGACCACTCTGAAGTAGCTATTAATACATTATGTTGGTTGTAATTAAGCGTTTGTAAAGGCACTATAGAACCGTCTCTTATGAACGTAGGCTTACCACTCCAAGATATTATAAACTTACTATTATCGTTAGACTTTAAAACGCTAGCTTGAGTTTCGTAAACTTGATCATAATCCACATTACTAAGCTCGTCTATACTAACTACAGCAAAAGTAAGTGTTAATGGACTTATGTCCGCTTGACCAGGTAAATTAACTAAACTTGAAATACAATTAGTTAAACTTATAAACATTATTAGAATAATGCTATAAGATCAGTCGCAGTAGTTCCTCCAGTTCCAGATCCATAAACCTTAACTGCTAATATAGGTAAAAAAGATCCAGCTGCAAGTCCTTTAAAAACTACAGGAGTTACATCTCCTTCTAGTAAAACCTTAACATCTCCAGCAGCACCTACATAAATACAAGCTCCTCTTTCAACAGTGCTAGTTCTTACTATATCTCCAGCTGGTACAGGATCTGGTAAAGTATCAGATGGTAATACGTCAACCGCAACAGTCGGAGTATTTGGTATTGTAATATTTCTAGCTGAATGAGCAAACATTCTAGGCTGAGCTTGCATGTTCCCTTCTAAACCAGCTATGTCTACATTATAAACATCATATTCTGCCATTTCTTATTTTTTAATTTTTGTTATTTTTTCAGCGCCTCTAGATCCAAAGTACGCTACATATACTGTTATAAGTAGAGCTTCTAATAAAGAAACCCAACCTGTTTTTATTTCTAGTAATACTGTTGAATCTAGTATTATAAATATTGTCATGGCTAATGTAAGAAATATCAGCGTCATAGGTCTAGTGTTCTTACTTAACCATGAATCACTTTTCATATCACTAGCCCATCTTTCTGAGATGTTATTCATCTCTGCTATATCTTGATCTAAAAGTTTAAGAGCTGTTTCTTTATCAGCAGCCTTAATACTCTTATTACTTGTTATAAGATTTTTTACTATACCAAGACCACCTTGATCGGGTAAAAACTCTCCAAGTTGTGATACAAGTTTAGGAGCTTTTTCCGTTAAAAAAGCCCCTACCTTTGTTTCTTTAAATTTCTTTTTATCTTTACTCATTTTAAAGGAGTTTCATCAACCCATTTAGCATTTCTAAATACATAGTCATTACCTGGATACATTATTTTAGTATAGCCTCTATCGTCAGTTCCTAAAACTTTAAAGTCTACACCTTTCATAGTTATGTTTCCTCCTAATATTCTATTACTAGGATTGTTAACGTCTTTACTATCTCTTTTATAACCAGTTTTTGATGTTTTCATTAGTTGCCATATAGTTTTGTATCTGGTTGATCTGTGTCTTCCTTAGACTCTATATTACCAGAATAATTAGCTACTACTTGATCATATTTAGCTTGCTGCTCTTTCCACTTAGCTAAATCATCAGTGTGTCTTTGAGCATTTAATTTCTCAGCACTTCTGTATTTAGCAAAAACATTACTATATTCATCTCTACCCTGATAAGCAGATTCTAGTTCATCAATAGTCATCATCCTTCTGTATCGTTGAGTTCCTCCACTAGCTAACTCTTTTTCATCGTCAACTTTCATTTCTCTAGGATTATATATACCAGCTTTATTTAAAAGAGTAGATATATCTGGATTAGCATAATCTTTAGAATCAGGTTTTACAGGTTTTTTAAATTCTTGATAATAATTACCGCTTATACTTGACTTTGGATTTTCCCATGGTTTACCATGTTTTTTCTCATAATCAACTAAGAATTGTTTCCATTTTTCAGGTTCCATTTTAGGTGTATCACTATCGCCGGGTTTATCAACGTTTGCTTCACCTTTATAAAAATAAACCCCAGTTTCCTCGTTAAACTGCAATCCGTTGTTCATAGCATTTTCTTTAGCTATGGCGTCTATTTCTTCTTGAGTTTGTTTAATAGGGGAATTTAACCATCCCATGCCTTGAAGTTTTTGCATGGGATTTTTCCTAATTCCGCTAGGGTTCATTTTAAAGGCCATAACTTTTATTTACTATTTCTAGTCATTCTGGTTCTGTAATCACTTTTAGTAGCTGATTGATCTCCATGAGACGAACCATCTGTACCGTGATATCCTTTATCTGTTCCTTTATAATTAGCATAGTCAGTGCGAGTAGCTGATTGATCACCTTTCATAGCACCGTGCTTTGGAGCTGGAGATTTTTTCATTGTTTCCTTACTTTTAGGTTTATCTGGTTGGATAGCATGAAAATGATCACTCATTTTAGGATAAGTAGGACTATAACCTGCTTTAGTAGAATCATCATAAGACTTTACAGCGTTTTCATAAGATTTATTTTCTTTATACAACGACTCAGAACCAAACATTTTTTGTTTAGCTGGAGACTCACCAGCGGTTTCCTTAGCATCGTAAGAATCCATTTGATCAAAGTCTTTAAATCTAGCCATAGGAGATTTTTCAGAGAACTGCATAGCAAAAGATTTTTTTGTAGCCATACTATCTCTTTTCTCTTTGTCGTCTTCGTATATGTCTTCTTTAGCATCTTTGATTTTAATTCTCTCTTCAGCCATGTCTTTATCATAATCCGCTTTATAAGCCATTGAATGATTCATTTTTTTAGCTGGGCTTTCTGCTGCTGCTTTTTTCATAGATTCTTTTTTATCTCCATCTCCATCTATATCTATATAGTCTGGTTTAGATTGTTTAGTTGGTGGTTTATCATTTGTAATACTAACGTACGCTGAAGGAGACATACCCTCCATCTTGTTCTTTTTTTCTTTTGTTTTACTCGGTTTAGCCCCATTTTCCGTATCGCCTTCTTTACCTTTAGATGGCTTAAAACTAGCTTCAATCATTCTTTTAAAAGCTTCGTCCTGTGGATTTGTAGTCTTTTTAGTTGTTGACTTTTTTCTACCTTCTGGACCTTTAGTTACTTTTTTCTTTTTAGTTGTTACATTACCTGTCTTTTTGTTAGTAACAACTTTTACTTTTTCTTTTGTTTTACCGTCTCCACTTTCAGTTACTACTTTTGATTTAACTTTACTTTTTCTTTTGTTTTCTTTAGATTTACTCTTTGATTTTAACTCTCTCTCACGTGTTTTGCTTGGGTCTTCATCTCCTTGATATACTCCTGATTTTTTCATAATTAAGTTATTGGTGTTTCATTATTGTAAGCTTCTTCTTCCCAAGGAAATTTTGGCCAACCTTCTGGTCTCCATTTTCCTTCGTAAAATATTTTGCCGTTTTTTCTTTTATAGTTCTTGCCGTTCCATGATATATGATCATCGCTATAGTCTAATCCTTTTTTTCCTTCTGATTGATTAAAGTCTTTAAACTGTTTAACGTGAGTCATTTCATGAGAAATAGTATTTTCTTCCTCATTAGGTTTTAGCTTGTTGTTAAGTGTTATAGTTCCGTTTTTGTTGGCTCTACCGTTTATACCGTCTTCTTCATCTACACGATATACTGGAGTATTCATTTCCTCGTCAATGTACGGAGGTTTTAATTTAAAGCCCATTACTCAGCTTTAAATGCTAGTAAAAATTCTCTTATGCTCATTCCAAATAATAATCCTGCATAAAATAAGTGCTTTTCTAAAAGCAACATCGCTCCTACAAATCCTAAAGCTAAAGCCTTAGACAATGGGTGGTTTAATAATTGTTTTATTTTTTCCATGATTTATTTTTTCTTGTTATACAATTGAGAATCTATTTCACGACACCAGTCTCTAAGTTCTCCAACTTCTTTTTCTAATCTATTTATATGATCTGTATGCCAATCTTGTTTTAGATCATACTCTATACGATCTATAACAGCTTCAGGCATTGCCTTAGCATCTGCTATATCATCTTGTAGCGTATAGTACATCCCAACAAAAGATGCTGTTATAACTATTAAACTAATTATTGTTTTAAGATCTATCTTAAATTCAGTTCCTTCAGAGATTTTCATATTCACTAGTTGCGTCAAATGATGGACATGCTTTATTAGCAAAGTCCTTGTGAGAATGTATTACAGCTTCAGGATACATTGCCTTAAGCGTTCTTAACACTGCTAAGAGACTTTCTTCTTGTTCTTCTGTTCTAGTATCCTTTGGGGTCTTACCATCAACCTCAACGCCTCCGCAATAGCATATACCTATTGAATTTCTGTTTTGTCCTCTAGTGTGAGCCCCAATTTTGGCTATATCTCTACCTTTATATATATCACCATGTAGGTCAATATAGAAATGATAGCCTATGTCAGTCCAGCCTCTGCCCTCTACGTGCCACTTTCTGATTGTGTCTACAGAAATGTTTTGTCCTTCGCGAGTAGCAGAACAGTGAACTATAATTTTATTTATTTGCCTCATGAATGATAAGCTTTTAATGCTCCTTCTGCTTTAGACTTGCTTTTATACTTTGCTGGCCAAGGTTTACCAGTTTTGTTACTTATAACTCTCCAAATTCCACCCATATTTTTAATACAGCCACTTCCACCTTCTGACTTAGCACACTGATTAACAGGTGAACCTAGCGGGCGTCTTACTTGCTTGATACAAGACTTCATCCTATCTAAATCTTTTCTACTTTTCATTTTTATCGTTTTTTAACTTCCACCATCTATGAGCAGTATAACCAATGGTTACACAAAGTAAAGTTATTTTTAACACAGGTTCTAACCAATCTAAACTTGCAATTGTGAAAGAAGTTATATTAAAACAATATAACTTAAGATCATCGATACCCATTATCTATTAGCATTAAGAACAGCGTTCCCTTTGTATTGTACAGGTTCTAATTTTAAAGCTGTAGATATAGTTTTATCTCTAGACTCCATACTTCTAGGACCCATAGATTTGCATCCGCATTCTAATTTTACTCCTGCAGGTTTTTGTTTTTCTCCGTAACTTGGCATACTTTTAATTTTTTTGGTTAATCTTGATGTGTAATTATATAATCACACGTTTATTATTTTTTTTAAAATTCTCCATATAACGCTCCAGCATTTTCACCGTAGGTCTCACTAGTTTCATTTCCGGACGCTCTATCTCTTTTAGCCTGCTCTTTAGAGGCTTTCATTTTCATGTTGTATTCTTTTCTTTCTTGCTTCTTTTCACTAGCTTGATTACCTTGCATTGTTGGAGAACCTTGTAGATTTTGAGCTATAGCATTAAACCTAGAAAAGTTAACAGCTGCGTTAGCTTCATCTTGACCGTTTAATACTTGACTAGTACTAGAATAAGGCATTAAATTACCAGAATTAGCTCCTCTAGCTGCTCTATTGACCATGTTACTTTCGCCAAGCTGTGTTGCGGGCGAGCTTTTTGCTTTAAAAGCATTCCAATCATTACTCATATCAGGTTTCTTTTTTATTAAACTTTCATTTTTATCATAGTACATTATAGAAGCTAATTTATCTGCCTTGTTTTCTACCATGTACGGATTTTCTTCTTTTAATTTTTTTGCATCAGCTGCTATTCTATTTTTTTCAAAACCACCACTGTCTTTATTAGCTTGATTTCTTTTTCTTACCATCTCTTGGTTTTCAGCTAACATAGCGTCATTTTTTTCTTGCCATTCAGCATCTCTTTTAGCTTGAGCCGCGTTTCTTCTAGCTTCGCTTTCAGGTGTTGATTTTAATGTTCTTACGCCTGTTTCTTTATTAAGCGTGCCGTAAGAAGCTTCATCATTTTTTATAAATTGTGCTCCAATACCTACAACCCCACCTATTATTCCACCTGCTACATTACCAACTCCTGGAACTACAGAACCTAGTTTAGTACCTAGTTGAGCGCCTTTTGCACCTGCTGCTAAATAACCTTGATTAGCTACATTTTCATTATACCAATTCCAACCTTGTACAGGTGAAGTGCTATAACTATTTGAAGACTTAGGAAACGGAGATTGCTTATATGCCATTAGTTTTATTTTTATCTTTATTAAGATTTAATACAGCATATGATAAAACCTTATTGCTGTAAGTATCTTTTTTCATTATTTTGTTAGATAAAGAACTTGTAGGTATTTCTTCATCACCTAATACTATTCTATATATTCTACTAAGAAGCTGTTTAAACCTCAGAGAGGTTTTATATATATGGTATTTTTGTGTTGTTCTATTTCTTTTTCGCCATACCACTATCCACTCATCTTTTAAGAGTCTATTCCAACGTCTATTGTCCCAACTGTAAGAATAAGAACCTTCTTTAAAATCTTGTTTAGTGAACATTTCTAAAGCGTCTAAATACATTAATAATTCTAAATCAGCTTCTCTTATATCTTGTGTTTTTGAAACCCATTTTCTTATTATTCTATAATGCTTAAAAATTTTAAGATCTCTAAGGTCTGATGAGGTTAGTTTTCTCACAATATAATTACTACGTCAAACTCTTTTATAACTTTATACTGCTCTTTTTTTATTTCAATGTTAAAGCCAGCAGCTTTATCATAATAAATTTTATCGCCTTTTTTAATTACACTTACTTCAGAACCTGGATTAATTACTTCTGCTACCCTATACCTAACGTCTTCTCTTTGTTTTTCACCTAATATTAAACCTCCTTTAGTAGTGACGTTTATTTCTTTTTCAGGTTTTATTATTATATACTTACCTATTGCTTTCATGCTCTTAGATTATTAATAACACAATCAGTAGATATTATAGTAGTAGCTACAGAAGCCGCATTTTTTAAAGCGCTTTTAGTAACAAGTAAAGGATCTATTATTCCGGACTTTACCATATTAACCGTTTTGCCTGTAACCACATCTAATCCTTTACCTTTAACTTTTGGCGCTTCGTAATCAATAATACCAGCATTTTCAAGTATAGTGTAATAAGGCGCTTTGATAGCATCTAATAACACTTGTTCTGCTAACGAACTTGGTTTTATATAGTTTGCTGCGTTTAGCAGTGCTATACCTCCTCCTGGTACTATACCTTCTTTAATAGCGGCTTTTGTAGCACAAATAGCATCTTCTACTCTATCTCTTTTTTCTTTTAATTCTATTTCAGAATTTGCTCCTACTTTTACTATAGAAACTTTAGAAGATAACAATGCTAATCGTTTTTCTATTTTTATTATTAAATTAGGATTTTTAGTTTCTTTTAATTGATTATTAAGCTCTTGTATTAATTCTTTAACATTTAAAGGTATTTCATCAACCTGTAAAATAGTTTCTTGTCTATCACTTACTGCTCTGCTACAAGATCCTAAATGATCTACACTGATTAAATCTATGTCATCACCTAAGTCTTCGTTTATTACAGTGGCTCCAGTTAACATCGCTAAGTCATTAAGCGTATCTTTTTTATTGACACCGAATGGTGGAGCTGCTACAACGTTAACTTTTATATTACCTTTTACTTTATTCATCGCTAATGCTGATAATACTTGCGTGTCTACGTCAGCTATTATAAGCAATGGTTTATTAGTTTTTATTACATGTTCTAATACGCTTTGTATTTTTCTTATGTTCTCTACTTCGCTTTCTATAATTAATACTAAAGGGTTTACAAGCTCTGCTTTACCCTTGGCAGTGTCAGTTATAAAACTAGAATTTTGAATACCTGCATCATACTGTATACCTTCTATTGCTTCAAAAGTAGTTTCAGGTAAATCATGTGTCTCCATCATTACTATGCCAGTTTCATCAACTGATCTAAATGCTTGACCAATGAGTTGGCCTAACTCACGGTCGTTATTAGCTGATATAGTAGCTACTTGTTCTATTACATCTCCTTTTACTTTTGAGGAATGTTTTTCAAGATATTGCACTACTTTTTTTACAGCTAAATTAATTCCTTTTTTTAAGTCTCTACTGTTTATTTCAGTATACTTATTAGCTTCTGTTATAATAGAATGTGCTAAAACCGTTGCTGTTGTTGTTCCGTCACCAGCTTCACTAACTGTTTTTCTAGCGGCTTCTTTTAATATTTTAGCACCCATGTTCTCAACTGGATCTAGTAATATAACTGATTCAGCAACTGTAACTCCATCTTTAGTTATCTGTGGGTTACCATGACCGTCTTCTAGTATAACACATTTACCACTAGCACCTAGTGTAGAACTAACAGCTTTAGTTAGTTTTTCTATACCACTAAATATAGTGGCTTTAGCATCCTCTCCAAAATTGAGGTGCTTTACTATTGTTTCATTCATTTGATTAGATTAAATTTTATTATTGTACTTCTATTTATAGTATTACTTAATATTTTTATTATTTAAGATTATTCATAGCCTAATGCTGCTTCGCATAATAGTTTTTCACTTCCAGAAGTATTGTCTATGCAGTAACATGTGTAAACATCATATTTATTTATTGCCGCTGTATACCCAGGTGATGCCGTATTTGGAAATTGAAAGCAACTATTTACCTGAAAAGCCGCTGGTGCTGCACCTGTATTTGTTACTATTATTTTATAAGTTGCTCCTTTTTTAAGATTTGAAGGAACTCCTATGTTTAAAGCAACATTGGGATTGGTTGTATTAGTTATGACCTGTGTATTACCTGTATCAAAATCTAAAGTTATTGCGCCTCCTTCAGTAGTGGTCGTTTCTTCTTGTTTAAGGTTGATTTGTCCTCCTCTTAAGTCTACATTATTGTCAACTCTAACTCTTGGTGAAATCCTAAACACCGTGCCGGTTCCATCACCTGCTCCGCTAAACCATAATGTATTATCCCCCGTACTACCAAATTCAACAACTCTATCACCTGATAAAGTCCCATCTGAATCATATATGTTTGTATTATCTATCCAATCTAACTCATAGTCACTATCTGCACCCACTGTAGTAACACCTTTACAAGACAAAACTTGGCCATTTGTGGCTAAACTAGCAGGAAGTGTCCATGTTCTATTACTTTCTTCTCCAGATGTCATAGCAGTGGGAGTAGTTATAATATAAGAACCTCTAGTTGGTTGTGGTGGCGCCGCTATACCTGATACTTTTAAAACTATTTTAGGACCAGCATCATTATTACTTACGCTAGCACCTAGAGTTAACGTTGGTGAAGCTACACCTGGTCCATTAGGAATAATATCAGTTTGAACACCTTTTATTGTAAAATTTCCAGTATTACTAAATGTTCCTGTATTTATAAAGTTTCCAGTATGTGTACTAACAGTAGGGTTTGTAGCGTTGTCCACTATCATAGGTGCATCACCGATGTTTGTAGTTCCTCTAAATAAAGTATACGATGCTATACCACCACTACCTGTTATAGTACCACTACCAGAAGGAGAACCCCAAGAAGTGTTTGTACCATCCGATGTTAAATACTGACCAGTTGCCGCTGCCTGATTAGGCAACAAAGCATTTAAAGCTGCATTGGCAGATGTTGCTCCTGTACCACCATTTGCTATAGGTAATGTTCCGGTTACATTAGCAGCTAAATCGCAATATGTAGTAGCACTTGAACCTGTACCACCGTTTACCGTAGGTAATATTCCACTAACTTCAGAAGCTAAATTTACTGAACCTGTTAAAACGTTTTGTGAAGTTAATAAATTACTTACTGAAACTTTTTTATTTATCGGTGTTCCTGCAGGATCATCAGTTATAAGCAATATATCACTGGCGTCAGCGCCTGTTGATATATCGGTTAGGGGTATTAAATCTATACCAACTTCAACGGCTCCTGTTGTGGGACTTACATAAGCACCTTTATATTGATCATCTGCTGATGCTGTAACTGAAGTAACAGAATCATTGTCAGTTGACCATTGAGGTATCTCCTCACCGGCTACGGTTGCAACTTTTAATACTTGACCAACATTACCAATAGGTATTTTAGACAATATAGATCCACCAGCACCATCTGGAAAACCTATTAACAAATCTCCTGTAATATAACTAGTAAATCCAGTACCACCATTAGCGGTAGGTAAAGGATTTGGTATACTTAAGTTTATATCACCGGACGATGCATCAACAGCTAGTGGAGAATTAACGGCTAAAGATAAAACTCCTGTGTTAGATACCGTTATATTTGGTGTAGAATTACTAATAAGTATACCATTACCAGAATTAATAGTTAAATCCCCAGTAAAAGTATTTAAAGAGTCTACTCCGGCTAAACCTTGCTTAAGTTTAGATATAGTAGTTGTCTTAGTTTTTCTATTATCACTTACGTCAGTGATTAACAGCTCATCTAGCAAGTTAACGTTGTCAATTGAAGGGTAAGAGTATATTATTGCCATTTTATTTTTTTAATATTTTTGTATATTATTAGTATTCACTTGTAAAAACAGTTATTTACATTAATAATAGTGTGACATAAGCCTATTACTAGTTATACTTAACAACCTAGTGTCACTATTTAAAAAAAAGTATAAAATATATAGAAGTACAGTGCTTCACCTCAAAATTTTATTGTGAATGTCGTATACAAAACGCAATCAAACAACCCGGGCTCCCCCTTTTTCGCGATATTGTTGTCAAACCTTTTGGGCTTTTGCAATTATGTTGCGCATAACATTGACATTTTCACATACTATGCCACACAAAGTAACTACGATGCACATAAGATAATATAAACATAACAATAACAAACTTAATAACAAACTTATGAAAATCTTAAACTACATATCATTAATAACAATAACATCAATCATAACATTAATAACTTATAACATAATAACATACGGAATTGTTCAATACATATCATTCAATGGAATTTAATACAATATAAATACGACTACAATAAGATAATATATATATACTAACAAACTAAAATTAATAACAATGTCAAACACTCTTAAAACCTCATCACTTCACATACTCACACTTAACAATCAAACATACATACCATTTCAACCTCATACTCTACCTAATTACTTTCATAACATACCAATCAATCACATAATTAAATTCAAATCATACACATACATAAACATACTATCACTTAAACAAACTTTAAACTATTACAAAAATAACATAACATTTAATAACAAACTTAACTCACAACTACTTCATAAAAAATAATTACAAACTAAATACGACTACAATAAGATAATATAAATATAACAATTAAACTAAATATAAATAAATAAAATAAATAACTATGAAAACTAATAACTTAACAACTAAAAGATTCGTAATCAGAAAATCTCTAATCGGTACTAACTCAGTAATAACTTTTACTAATAATAAAGATATTACATTCACTTATGATCATGATGAAATATACTCAACATTTCAAGAAAAGTTTGAATCAATGAAGTGTTTTCAAGAATACAAATCTTATACTAACTCTAATACTGTACCAGCTTTCGCTAGAAACTTAGCAGAAGTATCATAAGTAATATGTGACAGTAGCCAGTTACTATTATATCTTAACAAGCTATTGTCATACTACACTATTAATAATATATTAATATAACTATGTAAGTTATTGAGAAGTCAAGTGTTAAACTATAACTATAAAATAAACTAATAAATAAATATACACCTTTAAACTAAATAAAAATGAATAAATATAATAATAAAAAAGATGAGAAAATAGCTAATGAAGCACTTTTAGCAATAGTAGTAGTAGCATGTGTAATAATAATAATAAACTATGTTACAATATAAATACTAATAGTAAAAGATAATATAATAAACAATAACAAAAGTCTTAGTTGATAGTAATACTTTAGAGACTATAAATATAATGAATATATTACTCAGCACAAACTAATAAATATAATAACTATGCTTGATTTAACTAAATTACCAGAATTAAATAATACTCATGAATACTTAATTGATAATCCAGATTACTCGGAATTATATGAGCGACTAAATATGAAGAATATGGAAGACTACTTAA
>Ga0209337_1000184_pt1 | contig 49853 bp, 60 predicted proteins | sample LinPmetageLP53_FD_184044 | JGI IMG/M metagenome (GOLD analysis project Ga0209337, IMG submission 184044) | Marine viral communities from the Pacific Ocean - LP-53 (SPAdes) (version 2) | ecosystem: Environmental > Aquatic > Marine > Oceanic | place: Pacific Ocean | collected 2010-02-08
TGTGTTTGTGGGGTGGGGTTGTCAGGGGTTTGACTTGTGATGTTCTTTAGCGAGCGGATCATTAATGCATCATTATGTTTTCTAAAAGACCAGCCGGTTGTCTTTCTCCGCGCCGTACCCCGTACGGGTAACGACGAGCAAACTCAGCCATCCCAATGTCGCCAGGACTTATTACTTCGCCGCCTTCTGCTATTCTAGCTTGTCGCTCTTCTTCTTTGAGGCGTTCCTTATAAGCCGCATGCCGCTTAAGTTGGTAAGTCGTTGTGCCTATCGCGGCGGCAGCAGGTAGGGTAGGCCAGGCAAGTGCTTTAGCTATTTCCATGTCGCCCGCTAAATCAATGTCAAGCTTGTCTAAAGGGACCGCTTCAGCCATAGACCTTGGAGGTGGAGTTATAACACTGGGAGCAGGAACTATAGACTTCGCTAATTTTCTTAACAATTTACTCATTTTAAATCCTAATTGCTTGCGATTTCGTCTTCACCTGGGTATCCAGTAACCATGTTTCGCTGAAGCTCGCGATGAGATATCGGCCTGATACGAGGAGCGTCAACGGCTTCAATTGGCATTACTGCGGGCCTTGGTCTTGCAGCAATGACTTCTGGCCTTTGCTGCCTGCTTTTCGCTGCCACGCGAAAGGCCATCTTTTCATCCTGCGACAGACTGGCCCACCATTTGTCTTCCGGGGATGCTTCCGCAATCGCTTGCGTTGGTCCATCTTCTGTAATTGTGTCTGAAATTAAATTAAACAATCCACTTTTAGTGCCGCCTCCGTATCTTTGTGCCATTGCCCCCAGCTCCGCTCCCCCGTAGGTAAGCGCAGCTGCTGCAGGCAGCCTTCTTACCATGTTGCCGCCTATATAAGCGGCATTCTGTGCGTGGGGACCAAAACCTAAATCCTTTGCCATGTTTCTTCCAGCATATGGAAGGAGGTCGTCTGTCTTCTTGAGCAATGTTGCAGGTGCAAGGAGATGGTCTGCACCCCTGGCCGCACTAGAAAGTAGTTGTGGGTCAGCAACCGATATTGATCGCACGAGGTCGGCTAAAAACTTTGACATATTGTTATCCTTTAATGATCGGATCTTGCGATCCGCTCATGTTTATTTAACCATCCAGTGAAACTGACGGGGAAGATTGTTTGTGACGTAATCTGACCACTCGGATTTAAATTGATTCGGGTCGTTTTGGAACCGTCTTTGCATTTTTCCATAGACTTGCCGAAGACCTGTTGGCGGTATCCCGCTTCTTCCCCCGGTAGACATCCATTGCTTTACGTGCGGGTGAAGTGCTCGATTCCCCATAGGCGAGTTCCCCGGCGCTTGCCCAGTTGCAGCTGGCTGCATCATTGAGTTTCTCTGACTTGGCCCCATGCCAGTCCACCATCGGTTTTGACCACCTCGGGCCTTTGTGTTCGCAAGTTTATCCCATGCCGCATCCCTAGCACTCATTGGATCGGTCGAGGGTATATTTTCCCCGATGTCTTGCCCCAGACGAGCAAAAGCCTGTATTCGCTGTCCAGCTGGACCCCTTAACTCCGTTGCCCCCTGTCCAGGAAACGGATTTACTGGTTGGTCTTGAGGGGAAACTGTTCTTGAGGTGACTGTGTGCATAGGCCCCCATGAACTTTCAACTTTTTGCTCAGCAGCCCGCTTTGCCTGATCGTTCGGGGGAGGACCAGCCTGCTGCGGAGGACCAGCCTGCTGCGGAGGACCAGCCTGCTGCGGAGGACCAGCCTGCTGCGGAGGACCAGCCTGCTGCGGAGGACCGCCAATAGTTGGTCCTCCCAAATCGACCCATTGACCTAGCTTTCTTTTTTCTTCCTCTGAAAGCGGAGCCTGCTGAGGACCAGCAAGCCCCATCCCCTGAGGGCCAGCCTGCTGTTGAGGGCCAGCCTGCTGTTGAGGGCCAGCCTGCTGTTGAGGGCCAGCCTGTTGCTGAGGGCCAGCCTGTTGCTGAGGGCCAGCCTGTTGCTGACCAACTACGCCCTTTAAAGTTAGTTGGTTTTGTGCCATTTGCTCAGCTTCTCGCCTACGCTGCAATGCCTCTTGGCCTTTTGCGTATTTCAATGCGTCTTCAGTCCCTTGCATTGAAAGGGGAAGCATTCCTTGCTCGGCTCTTTGTGCATTTAATGCATCAAGCCCTATTGGCTCTGTTTGTCTCCAAGTTGTAGTTCCTTTTGGGTTTGCTTCAGAAGGTGGACCAACAACCTTGGACCTGCTTCCACTAATTGCGCCCTGAACAGCATCATATTCTTCTTGTGCTCGTGAAAGCCTAGAGTCAATTTTTTCCCGCCTAGTCTGTGCATTAGGCTCTGGGGCACTTATGGCTTTAGTAGCAGGCGACCCTTCGACTGTTCCATAACCAGCATCCACTTTGGCTTTGTAAGTACTTTGGGCTTCTGCGTTTTGCCTGCCTGCTGCCGCTTGCCCAATAGGGTCTGGACCAATAGCACCGGGGCCAAGCTTTAAAAGTTCTCTTAAATATTCCATCATGTTATCCATGAATGTCTTTCTTTTATAAAAGTGCTTACGAATCGCTATAGGGCGGACTAACCGGCACTGTACTCATCCACTGACCAAAAGTTTGCTCTGGAGTGTTTTCGTATTGTGACCAGTCTTCCATTGTTCCCTGAACACCCTGCTCTGACCACAACCGGTCACCGTATTCGCTGCCATAATGGCCTGCAGTGTCCGATCCCGAGCGGTATGTTGCAGCTATTGAATCAATAAGTGAAGGGGAAGCTCCTTTAAGTGGGCCTCCGGCTAGGTATTCTTTCCATGATCGGCTTGCAGCAAGCGCGTTTTTCGATTCATCCATGTGGTGCCTTTGCACCCCATACAGCCCCCGCGATTCATCGCCTGGGATAATTGTTTCGTATAATGCTTCAACTCCAGGCTGACCTAGTCGGTGATACTTTTGTTCAGGATACGGGCCTTCAAACAAATACTCGGGGCCATGACTATAAGTAAAACGAGGAAGATTATGTTCATCGGTATAATCGTGGTAAGCATCATAGTCATACCCACCGCCTTCACTTCCTCCGCGATCAAAGCTTTGCAAAGCCATAAGAGATTTTGCTAGATTTTTATTGTCATAAAAACCTGGGGGCATTGAGGGTGGGTCAGGGCTGGCCAGATTATCCGACAAGTCATCGTCGTACCACCACTGGCCTGTCGGGTCCGTTGCATAGCTAATCCCAGAGGGATTTGGATTTTGCCCCCAGTTAGCAGCGTGGGACTCCTCCAGGTATCCGTCTGGAACATCCTTATAGGATTCTGGAACGGTATAATTTAAGTACGGCGTGCCGTGGCCGCCGCCGGGGCCTGCGGAAGTAAGGTTCACTCCCATCCATGGAGAACCACCTGGGTTGTTGGAATTTTCTGATGTCCCAAACGCAGATATGTAGCCAAGGTTGGGATTGTCGGCAGAGTGGTACCAGTCCATGCCGCTTGAGTCAGTGGCGACCTCAAACCCAGTGTAATTAGGATTAGTCCACCCTTCTGGGGTCAGTGATGCCTGGAGCCCATAATCGTTGTAGCCTTCCTGTTCCCAGTGCAGGGTATTTCGACCAGGAAGGCTACTAGACGACATATTGCTTCCAAGGTCGCTGTTAAGATTCGCCACAGGAACTGCCTTTAAAAATGGCAGCGCGGCTCAAAGCGAACCGCGCCGCCGGAGAACGAGCTTGAGCGTATTCAGTTTATCACAGAGAATTAGATAGTCAAAACCCTATTCGTCTTCAATTAATTGAGGTTCTCGGCTATATCCGTAAAACCTCCCGCACTTCTTGCAGTACAATGCGTCCCATTGGCTTTTTATAGATGCGCGTTTTTCAAATGGGCCGTGAGGGAAGCAATGCTTTTTCTCTAAAGGCTTTTTTCTGTCGCACTCTGGAAGAGTAATCACGGTACCTGTGTGTATTTTTTGTGCCGCACTTCTCTGTTCGGCTATCCTTGGCTCCGTTGAAACAGAAGGCACAAGTGGAGGAATGGTGTCTTGTTTAAGTTCCTTCATTTCGCTCTCAAGTACACTCAGCCTGTCTCCATTACTGAAATCCCTTTTCTGGGAATGCCGCATCTGCTTCTTCGTTGCATAGCCAATAATCCTGGCTTCCCAGTCTTTTATTCTCACTAACACATAAACGTGAGGGATGAGCTTTTTGTCTGGCATCTCAAGAAGCGCCGGATTACTTCCCTGGTGGAGCGTCGTTTTTACGTCATAAAGAATGCCTTCGTAGTCAAAATCAGCACCAGAGTCTCCGTGTGCATTTAAAGATAAGTCTATCGGCAATCCGGTGCAAAGGTGAAATGCGTACTCGCCTTTTAAACCAGTGAGATTAGTAGATTGCTTAGACCACTGACGGCTAGTTTTATAGCCTTTTTTCTGAGACTCCCGCTTTCTGGCTGAATCTGCTATTTCCTTCTTGTAAGGAGATAAGTCTATTTTCTCTCGCCAGTCATGTAATCTTTTGCATTTCATCCCCAAACTCCGTTTTGGGAGGGTCTTCAAAACATTCATCTTCCCACCAAATCCAACACATTTTAAAGAAACTCTTCCGTGAGTCTTTCTGACCATCTCTGGTATGCTTCAAAACTTGTGTACATGGTGGATCCAATGTATCTAATTTCCAGCTTGTGTACCTGGCCGCTCTTCTTTCCTTTGACGCCTCTCCTGGCCCATCTTCTTACCGTGCTTTCTGATGGACCACCCGGAAGCTTTGTTTTAGATTGAGCAACTGGAACAAGGTGTTCTTTTAATATATCCATGTAAAATATTTTAATGGCACATTCACCCTTTTGCAATGTCAGTCAATTGAGTGCATAAATAGTCAATGCTGTACTGTTATTAACAAATTCATGGTATTAAGAAATTGACCCTAAGCGTAAACCCCAACGGAGAATCAAATTATGGACGACAATGAATATCCAACAATCTCGGAGTCCGCACAGCAAAACGGTGCAGTAAATATAGACCCCAACGATTTTAACGAAACTCCCGAATATCGTATGGCCGAGGATTCTCCTAATGGCCCTCCCGCTGAAGAGCAACATCAGCATACCCCTGAAACACAAGAGCAAGTATCGACAAGCGTCCTGCATAGCCTGCAAAGCAAAGGATATGATGTATCTGGATACGAAAATGATGAACAGCTTATCGCTGACACTGAAGCCAGGTACGCTGCAGCAGAACAATCGATGGGGCAAGCAGAAGAATACCGAAATCAAATTGAACGCAATGCTGCAATGCAGCAGCAAAATAACGCTCATTTGGAAAATTATCAATCTTCTGGGGATCACGAAGAAGCGGGAAAGCCAGAATTTGATCCTTCCTGGGCAAATCTTGTCGAGCAAGACGAAACAGGCAGCTATAAAATAAGAGATGAATACATCGGGACAGTTGACCCGTCAGTTGCTCAAAACGTAAATAAATATATTGAATGGAGACAAGAGAGAAGCAATAAGCTGATAAATGACCCTGTAAGCACCATGCTTGAAGAGGGACTTGAAGATGCAATTAATCAACGAGTAAATACAGCAATTAATAGCGCAATGTCCCAAACAAAATTGCAAGGGGACGCGCAAGGCTTTATTTCGCAAAATGCAGAAGTTTTGTATGTTTCTGATCCTTCCACTGGACAGGTCCAACTTGATGCTGCTGGTGCTCCAGTCTTGTCTCCTGTTGGGAATGCACTAAATGACGCACATGTCATGCTTAGAAACCAAGGCATGAATGATCCCGCCACTAGGCATCAAGTTGCTATGCAAATGGTCCAAAATCATTTTACTCAACAGCATATTGGCATGTCCCAGCAGCAAGCCCAAATGCAACAGCAGCAAGTCCCAATGCAACAACAGCCTATGAGTTATAAGGATCAATACACTGATCAACCGTTTGCAGAGCCAACGAATCCAATGCCCCAAGGCTACATGCCAAACACCCCAGTACAACCAGACGCGAACGCGATAGGAGCATATGGAATGCCAGAGCATACATCCCTTGGCTCATTGGCTACAGCACTAGCTGTTCATAAAGGGTATTTACAAGGTAAGTAATTTTACTAGAGAGGTGATTTGAAATGGCTGAATTTGCTGCCGTACTCAAAGAAGCCGCGCCAGCTTATTTGAAAGGGCGCGCAGATAACACCATTCGCAACCGCCTTTTGCTGATGCTTTTGGCTAAGAATGGACGGATCAAGTACAATGCGGGGTCGCATAAGTTGTACTGGGACGTAAAGGCTGGACAGCGTGTAATCGAAGCTTATGGCGACGATGGCGTAATCAACTTCCAGCGATCAGACCTTCACGAGCAGTTGAATATCGACTGGCGTGGATACAAGATGTCTGATCGGATGACAGAGAAGCAACGACTCATGCTTGGCGACCTGACTTCGATTATTGATCGTTATTCAGGTATTGCCGAAGATATGATGGACGATTTGCAAGACGGGTTCTGTGGAGAACTTTTTGTTGACGGTTACGCAACCGGAAATGAAAATCGACTTCACGGACTTGATTCCTTTTTAGGTTATGCAACGGCGGGCGCTGCTGACCGTATTGCTCAGCCTAATGATACTTACGGTGGACATAGCACTGCTGTGGCTACTCGCGGTGGAACTTGGTCAAGCAACCTTTCTACTAAGCCTAACGCAACTATTGCAACAGACTGGCCGAATGGAAGCGGAACCGCCGATTACGATTGGAATAGCCCGAAGCTAGTAAACTTTGCTAGCTCAAACTGGGGAACTGGTTCGACAACGTGGGCTGACAACTGCGAGCGTGTTCTTGCCCAGACAACTATCTGGTCAACCCTTACGGGTGGTAAGAAAGGTCGTCCGACTCTTTACTTGCTTTCTAGTGATTTGTTCTATGATTATCAGAACAAAATGAGAGCCAAGTATCGCATCCAGGTTCCGCACAGTGAAGCTAATGACCTTGGCTTCTCTGACACGCTTAACCAAGACGGCGTTATGATCCAGCCTGACTTTGATGTTCCTGCCGGAGTTGGTTATGGTTTGAACATTAACCAAATGTGTTTAGAGTCTCTTGACAACGTACTGTTCAGCAGTCGCGGTCCTGAGTACGATATTAACACGGACGGCTACTTGTGGCTGATCGGATTTTTTGGTAACGCAAGATATTCGCCGAAATCCTTCAGTAAAATCAAAGATTTTACCAGTTAAATCCGTTAACCCTTTTCAAGAAGGAAATTTGAATTATGAGTCGAAGTAACAAACTTCCGTTTGCCCAGGGTAAAACGGCATTTGGCGCTGAAGCCACTAGTGTCGATAACCTTACGCGATCCCAACAGCTCGTTGGGCAGACTGTTTACTTGCCGGATATTGATTCGACAGGTGACAGGAAATCTCGTCGGTCTGGTGGCGATGTGACTGCTGTAATTATCCGCAACGTGGAACCGAATGTTGATGGAAGCACTACACTTGCTGCTGGCGATGCTGTGCAGTGGGCGGCGGGCTACCACGGAAGTCGCGTTGAAAAAGCCGATGGTGGTGCAGACCATCAAGTTGCAGGCTTTGTAGACGAACATTCTTCTGGCGTCAAAACCAACGACCTTTTTTACATGGTTGTTAAAGGCCCGTCTTTGGTTAATGCCAAGAATGACGGAGTAAAAAGTGCCACTGCGGACTTAGGGGCTGCCTATGGTAGCCACGGAAGCCAGAAAATCTTTAAAGAAGGCTGGTTTGCTGTTTTGTCCTCTACTTCCGGTGCAGTCGAAACCGACCTTGACGGTACTACTGGAGATGGTACTGCCGTCGACACTGCCTCTGGCAACGTAGTCGGTCGTTTCAAGAAAAGTGCCTACACCGAAGTTGCTTACAACGCAACTAATAAAGTTTTGTTAAGTGTAGACATTCGTTGATATTGGGGTTGGCTTGGTGCTAGCACTAAAGCTTGGGCGTGGCTCTTTCGGGGGTCACGCCCTTTTTTTTGTTTTTCTGGTAAGATAAAAACGGTACTCTTGTTAAACCCCAAACTGAGAGGCTGACATGGATTCTAAGAAAAGAGAGAATCTTCTCCAAGCAATGTTTCTTATTCAGGAAGCGCTTAAGACGCCGGAGCCATCCCCGAATGGACTTCCTGAAAAGCAGGAAAGAAGAATTGAATCTGACAGTATGTCGTCTACTCCTATAAGCGATGAAATAATTATAGATTTAAGTGGCTGCGCTAGGTCTAGGGTTGTTGAGTGCGGAGGAGAGGTTAACTGTGTGGTTATTGGCGAACGCACGGGATTGATGGCTTCGGTTATTTCGGATCAGTTTTCTGGTGCCGGAGGCAGGGTTATCTGTATAGGAGATTGCGTTGATTCGGATGGAAATATTATTAAAGATTGGCTTGAACACGTTGGTGACCGATGGGCCAAGACTGTGTTCCCAGCGGTTGGGGACACGTTTGAAAGTTTTCGAGATTTTGAAAATCCGTTCGATTTAGTTTTATTAAACACTTGCGGGAAGTATTCAGAGATGGCTTCTTTAATAAGTAGATGGTATGGTCTTTTAAATCCAGGTGGAGTTATTTGCGGTACGCAACATGATTACGAAAATTATGCTGCAAGCCTTAATGCCGTGCATGAAGTCATCGGTAAGGACAGGGTCAACTCCACCGGGAGCGAATTCTGGTGGGCCACCACAAACAAGCAGGTGGAGGCTTCAAGTTGAGTTCTGATATTTCAATTGCAAAGAGGCACAAGATATGCGCTAAGTGCGGGATGGAGAAATCTCGCAATAGTTTTGGGAAAGGGCCTAATAAAACTTGGTGTAATAAATGCAATAAAGAAATTTCAAAAATTAAAAGGTCGGAGTCTAAGAAGAAAAGATTGCAGTCGGCTTTGTCTGAGTTTACAGCGATGCTCAGGGGGACTCAGGTAGATGCTCCTCATGTTGCGGAATATTGTGCAAAGCTTATTGAAAAGTTCGGGAGTCTTGACAAGATAGTTGATATGCACCACAAGGTTCTTACGTCATTAGTTGACGATAACCCTGGAAGCAAAACGTCAATTGATGCGATGAATGGACTTGTCCGGTTAATGGAGCTTTCTACAAAGTATCGAGACAGTGCTCCTGACATTGAAGACCTAGACGATAAAGAAATAGAAGAAGAGCTTTCTCGGCTTATGTTGGCGAGGCTTTCCAGTGAGCCTCAGTTACTCAATCAACTCGTTGATGCTTCTGGGCTAAGGGTGGTGGACATGGACGATCCGTCAGAGGAATTCAAGGAAATGAAAAATGGCGCAACTGGGTGACATCGACGAAAGAATTAAAGCTTTGTCTGTGGAAAGAGCGCAGAGAAAGAAGGACGCTCTTCGTATCTATCGCCCGAGAAGCGATAAAATCGAGGCATTCCATCAATCGCTGGCTAGTGAAAAGATACTTCGCGGCGGTGCAGGTTCAGGTAAATCGTGTGCTGGGTTTGCGGAACTTGCATCAGCCGCAACGGGCATTCCTGTTATTGGAAGGAATGGCGATGAGCTTCCTTGTAAATATCCTAAAGGCTCACTTTTAATATGGGTTATTGGGTTTGGGTGGGATCATGTTGGTGAAACAATCCACAGATATTTGTTTACTGACATGTCAGGCATGAAAATGATTAAGGATAAGAAGACAAAACAATACAGGATATTTCAACCATGGAACGAGGAAGACATTGCTCGGTCAGATGAAATGGAGTCAGTTCCGCAGTTAATTCCTCACAGGCTAATAGACCACACTCAGTGGGCGTGGGAGAATAAAGGGGCAAAACAATTTAAAAGATGCGTATTGAAAAACGGAACCGTTATCCGTGCGTTCTCCAGTACCTCTGTTGCTGCAAAGCGTGGTGACGAACCAAACATTATTTGCATTGACGAAGACATCGAGAACCCGGACCATGTTGAAGAGTGGCAGTCTCGTCTCCGTAAGGGTGGAATTCTTCTTTGGCTTGCCCAGCCATACAGCCACAACCATGCGTTGATGATGCTGTCTAAGCGGGCAGAAAACGAAAAAGAACTGAAAAAGCCAGATATAGAAGAGTTTCAGATAAGGTTTTCCGAGAACCAGTTTATTCACCGCCGCGAAAAAGAAAAGATGATTAAGCGGTGGCAATCGCACGGTGAAGATGTTTTGGCGGCAAGGGATCGCGGTGATTACGTTGTTGGTCACATACTTATGTATCCAGGGTTTTCTAAGAATGTTCACGGAATAAACCTGCAGGGCTCTGGCTCAAATGAGTCTAATTCTAAGATAAGGAAAATAGCGTCTGCTTTTAGAGCAAATAACGGTCGTCCTCCGGCTAACTGGAGGAAAGATTTAGTTCTTGATCCGGGCCATGCAACTACTGCTGTTCTTTTCGGCGCAACCCCGCCAGACAGTGAGTATTCTGGTAAGTTTTACGTTGTGTATGATGAGCTTTATTTGCATAGGCATAGCGCAGATGAAGCAGCGAAGGCAATTGTCCGTAAGGCTGGATCGCAAGTTTTTCAGTCTTATGTAATTGACCAGCGTGCCGCCAGGCAAACCGGCTGGGGACGTGGGGCAGGGGAGACGACGCACCACATATACAGCGAAGCATTTGCCAGACACGGATTAAGGTCGGTGGAGACAGGTAGTGCATTTTCTTTTGGTGCCGATAATGTCGAGGCAGGTTGCACTCGTGTTCGAGAGTCAATGAATGTTCGCGGAGATGGCACTACAGAGCTTATGGTAGTCATGGATACTACCCCAAATTTCTTTATGGAAATAAGCGACTACAAGAAAAGCGGTGGAATTAGAAGGCAAGAAGTTGCCGAAAAGCCTGCCCCGAGGCAAAAGGATCACTTGATGGACTGTTTGCGCTACTACATATCTACAGAACCAGAGTATATTGAACCAGACAGGGCTTTATCCATGCCGTCACCTGCGTGGAAAGAGTTCCAGAAATTTAAAAAAGACAGAGACGGATCCGACAAAGATGATGCCGTCATGAAGCTTGGCCCCGGTGCCGCCCGTTAACCCCAAGGAGTTGCTATGAATAATCTTCCGAAAGCGCCGTGTGTCGGAGAAAACCTTGTTTGGTATCCCCATGGAGACACAAATCAGTCTCCGTTTGCTGCTACGGTTGTCCAGCGTTTTAGCGATCAATCTGTTACCATTTGCACTCTTAGCCCTACGGGGAAAAGAGATGTCTGGCTTAACGTAAAGCATGTAAATCATCCTGATCATGAAACTGCGCCGGAGGGTGTTCGTAGGTGGGGCGCGTGGGATTTAATCGGGCAGTATGAAGAAAAGATTTCAATAGAAGAGCATGATCGAGAAGTGAAAAGGGAACTCGCCAGGGTTGAAGCAGAAAAAAGTATGTCAATTGATACTGACGTTATTTCTGACCCAGATGAAGATGAGATGAGAATCATTAAGTTTTCCAGGGAGATGGGGGATGTCCCTGGTAGAGCGCAATTAGTAGCAGGCAAAATAGGTGCTGAAATGACGCACCAGAGGGTTAATGCTGTGTTAAGGAGATTTCCCCATCTATTAAACGGAGAACTTCCAGAAGAATTGCTTGGAGCAGGTAAATGATTAGCGCTACTGAAAAAGAAAATCCGGTTTCAAAAGAAAAACTTGGCGATGCTCTTCGTCAAATTACTTCTGGATGGCTTTCTAAAATAGAGTTAGCAAAGCAGGCTAAAAGTCAATTTAACGAAGTTGCTGAACAGTGTACCGCTTTTTTCCAGGCATCCGTGTCTTTTATGTGGGAGCCTGGTTTTCGTAAGAAATTTCTTGGTACTGATGTATCACCCAATTTTCACGTAACTCTCAATAAAGCTTTTGAGCTTGTATCTATATATGGTCCGACCTTGTATTGGCAGAATCCCGAAAGGCTTCTTACACCAAGGAAGCATGTACCTATAGTGCCTGACCTTTATGGGATTGACCCTACTCTCCAGAACCATCTGCAACAACAAATGCAGCAAATCCAAGGTCAGCTGCAGCAGGCTCAGCAGGCAGCTCAGCAGGCAATGGCCCCTATGCAGCAGCAGATGCAGCAAGCCCAGCAACAAGGGATTCCACCAGAGCAAGTTCAGCAAATGTTTATGGCACAGAATCCGCAGGCTCAGCAAGCGCAAGCTCAGGTTCAGCAGCTAAATAATCAGATGCAGCAAATCCAACAGCAGCAGCAGCAGCAGCAGCAAGCGCAGATGGCTTTTGAGTCTGCTTCTCAGCAAGAACAATTCAAAAACAACGAAAGGTCTATACGAGCGTCTCTTATGCAGGAGTGGTTGAATTACACTCCCAAGGAGCAGCCCGGCGGCGGGCTTGAAACTGCTGCGATGAAAGCAATTACTGAATCTCTCGTTAAAGGTCGCGGTTGCTTAATGCCGGAAGCTTACACGATGCCGGGCAGTAAAGTTAAACTCTCTGGGTGCAGTTACATTTCTGTGGATGACTTATTCCTTGACCCCGACGCAACGGGGCTTGGTCCTAATGAATGTTGGTGGATGGCGGTAAGGAGAACTCAGCCTGTATGGTATGTCGAAAGAAAGTTTGATTTAAAAGGCAAGCTTCATTCTGCGGCAACTTACGAAAGGAGAAGCAGTTTTGGGGAAAGAAGTGGACGCGACCTTGGAAGCAATGATCGTGCAATGGGTAAAACGCATGACACCATTACTTATTACGAGATATGGTCTAAGGCTGGGGCTGGTCACAGGCTTGCCGGTTTAAGAAGTGAGTATCATGATTCGTTTGAAAAAGTTGGTGATTACGTTCGTATGGTTATTGCTCCAGGCATAGATTACCCGCTAAATGCACCGCCCAAAAAAGTAGGCAAGGCATCTTCTGAAGAAATTAAGAAGTTATTGGAATGGGAATATCCTTTTTGGAAAGATGACAGATGGCCTGTCGTCTGTCTTGATTATTGGCATCGAGTTCCTGGCAAAGACCCTCAAGGTTCTGCTTGGCCTATTGCACCGCTAGAGCCCGGCCTTGGAGAGCTAATTACACTAAACGTAATCGTTTCTCATATCGTAAATAGAACTTGGTCATCTAGCCGCGATTTCATTGCGGTTCTCCAAAGCGCACAGAAAGATGTAGAAAAATGGCTAAAGAAGGGTCAAGACATGACCGTTTTCCCGGTCAAGGAAATATATGGGGACATAAACAAAGTTGTTCAATGGGTGCAGCAGCCGCAAATGAAAGCGGATATGTGGCAGGTCGTAACGATGCTTACGGAACTGTTCGAGAAGCGGGTTGGCCTGTCGGAGCTTTTATATGGCATGACAGCTCAACAAAGCCGAAGCGCCGCTGACGCTGAAACGAAGCGGTCGCAAATGAATATTCGTCCAGACCACATGGCTAAACAAGTGGAGCACTGGATGGAGCAATGCGCTCGTCAGGAAAAAATGGTTGCTAGGTGGTCAATTGAGCCAAAAGATGTTGCAGTTGTTTTAGGGGATACTGAATCGAAACTTTGGGAAAAGTTTATAACGAACTCTTCGGTTGAAGAAACTGTCAGGGAGGTTGAATGCCATGTTACAGCTAACAGTGTCCGTAAACCAAACAAGGAGAGAGAATCCGCAAACATGGCTCAGGTGATGAGCGTGGCTATGCCCGAATTTAGTAAACATGCTGACGCCACATCTGACACTGGGCCACTTAATAAGCTTCTGGAAAAATGGGGTAAATCGATTGATCAAGAAATGGACGATTTCCAAATTGGTCCAAGGACACCTCCTCAGCCAGGACCGGAAGCAGCGCAAGCCGCCCAGGCTCAGCAGCAAGCCCAAGAGAAGCAGTTTGAACTTCAGATGCAAATGCTCCAGGCAAAAGCTCAGAATGAGCAAATGAAGACTCAGTCGCAAATGGCCCTTGAGCAAGCCAAGCTTCAGGGATTATCAATCAAGGCTCAGTCAGATATGGCTAAAGCTCAAACTACGCAGCAGCAGGCAGCGGCTAAGGCCCAGCTGGATCAAGCTAAGATTGCTCTTACTCAGCTTCAGCACCAGATACGAAGAAGCGAAGCGGAGCTACTTGCTCAGACAAGAGCGTCACAGCACCAACTTGAAATGCAGATACGAGATGAGCATAGGCAGCAAAGCGAAGCGGAGTTTATGTCTAAGCTTAAGAGGGATAATGCCGCACTTGAACATGGAATTAAGCTAGACCAAGAGCAGCATGATTCTGAAATGCAACAGGATGCAGAGAAGCACATTCTTGATATCGAAACCTCTGGAAGTCGATTACAGCAAGAGTCTGTTCTTCAAATGGCTAAAGCTGAGTTAGATGAAGATGTGGATTTAGCAAAAGCCAGAAGCGCAATTGCAATAGAGCAGGCTCAATCCGAGGAAAAGGCTCGGGTCCACAGGCAGGAAATAGCAAGAAAAGCCCGTGATCAAAGAGAAAACGAAAAAATGAGGGCTGCTCACCAAGGTGGTCAAGGAAGGAATCCGCAGGAATGAAGTATAAAACTATAGGGAAAATAGTAGACGGCAAGTACATAAGCTGCGATGACAATCCACCACCTGATTCGAGAATGCAAGATGTATTATTAAGCAGGAAAATGCCATCAATTAGGACTGATTCACAGTTTTTGGCTAATCATGGTACACTAGAGAAACAGTTCGAGGGCGACCAAAGGCAGTTAAAAGCGGTTACTGATAAAGCAAAATCTTTAGGTTATACCCCCAGTGTAAATGATACATATATTCCCACTTTGGCTAGATTTCCGGGCGATCCATTGGCCTTCGTGCCAGCGGGAAGTCCAAAAAACCATATCAAGAAGGTCTGCGAGGCCACTGACCGTGCCTGCAAAGGCGATGTTGAGGTACAGAGGGAAAGAAAGAAGCCGAAAGAAACTATAAGGCTCGGAGAAGATTTAGTTCAGGAAGAGGCCGGGCAATTAATTATGGGGAACCCCGAAGAAGCGTTGAAGCCTAAAGAACAATTGCGTAACGAAATTTTGGACAAGCATGGCGCAAAGCCATACGACAAACAATAAGGAGGGTCATTAACAATGGCACTGACACCTGTATCGAGAATGGCACTTGAATCTGCTCTTACGGAGCCTAGTGCTAACACGGAAATCAAGGACATCCTTGAAATCAACGACAATACCGCTGGTACTGTTGCTGCAAGCAAAACTGTTATTTACGGAAGTGACAGCAGCATTAAAGCCACTGGTATACTGGACACTAATGTTGTTGCGCAAAGCGGAACTGCCGCAGAGGATTTGACCTCTACTACCAAGAACCTTGTCTGGTATGCGTCAACTACTCAAGCTGGGGCTATTACCTTACCGCAGGCTACAGCCGCAAATGCAGGAATGGTAATTACAGTAATTGCAGCCGCAAATTGGAGTGGTACTGAATTTAAGTTAGGGTTCCTGAATACTGGCTCTACGGTATTGGTGGGCTATTTAAATGTAGCAACACTTGATGCTAATAGTGCAGCAGTTGGATTTGCAGTAACAGCTAATGCGAAATGTCTCAAGATTGATTCGGCTGACGTAGCAAAAGCTGGTGGCGCACAAGGCTCCACTTATGTATTTACATATTTGGGCGCAAACTTAGTTCACGTTGCTGCAAATGCTTACATCACTACTGGTACAGTTGCGACTACTGCTGCTGCATCGTTGACTGCTGGAATCTAAGCCCATTAAAGGAGACTTATTATGGGCGCAGGATTGCGTGACATAGCACCGAAAGAGGTCTATTCTGCCAAAATAGATGCGGCGGCAGCTACGGGTGATGTAACCGTGTTGGATTTTTCTGTACTTCATCCAAACGATTCCAGTAAAAAAATTGTTGTCATTAACTTTCTTTATACTTGCACTACTACCAACCCGACTGCCTTCTGGTCAGGTTCATCAAGTGGTACGCAACTGACTGGAGACATGCGTGTTATTGCAAATGGTTGGGTTAAGGGGGGCTACAATCCAGACGGACACTTCAAGGCTGCTGTTGGAGCAGATTTAGTTATAGAGCGAGCCTCAAGTGTTGGTGTTGGTGGGTGGATCAACTATTACTTGGAGTAACTGATGGTTGCCGAAGCAATTTCAGATAAAACTGCCAAAGAAACAAAGACTGCGATTGTGCAGTTCAGCGCAGACCTGGACGATACGGGAACTCTTTTTGATGCGACAGCAACGATTGAATTAGTAGCGGCAATTCCAGGTAAAAAAATTGTTGTTACAAACCTCAACCACTGGCACATAACTTTTGCCGGAACAACAGATGGAGTCGCAGTTGAGTTTAAGTCAGGAAGCACGGCCTTAACAGGTAAGATATTGTTTTCAAACTTTGGGGCCAAGAACACAACAAGCACTTCATACATGCCTGATGGTCATTTCTGGACATCAAAAGGCGAAGCGTTAAACATGACAGTCACTGATACTACAGCAGGCGGTGCCCAGACAATCTGGGTTTACGGCTACATAAACTACTACGAAGAATAACCATGAAATGGCACTACCACTTGAACGGTGAAACTGTGGGATTCTTAATAACCATTGCGTTCGTGCTAGCGTCGATTAGTGCTAGCTATGGTGTGAGTCAACACCAGCTAGATAAACACGAAGAAGATATAAAGATTATCAAAAGGGATGTTGATAGCAACGAGGACATCCTAATTGAAATACGCAATGACGTAAAATGGCTGCGGCACAAGATGGCTTCGCCAGAGTGAGCAGCCCTAACATAAAGGGATGCCCTTGTGGCCGAATACACACGGTTATATCAAGCCGCTACGCCTGACCTGTTCACGTATCAGGATGCGTTAGAGCATTTAGAAGCAACTACTCTTGGCGGCGCAATGGATTCCGAGCGCCGCGATTTTCGCTCCGCAGTTCTTGGGGCGTATCCTGATTTAGCCAGCCGATACGATTGGCTGTATTTCCACACCGAACATGACATTCGGCTGGAGCCACAGTATTCAACTGGGACTATTTCCTATGACCACACTGGAGGGACGCATGATCGAATGGTAACGCTTTATGCACCGGACGCATACGAAGCAGATGGAGTGACCGCTCAAACAGCCTCATGGCCGAGCAGCGTCAAAGATGGTCGCATCAAAATAAATGACGTTCGCTATCCTGTTGAGTTTGTAGAAAACCCCGACGCTCATGGAAACCAGATTATAACTTTGCCGGAATCGGCTAACCCTGGTGTAGATATTTCTTCACCTACAACATACTCGACGGTATCCGCTAGGCTGGGTAACCCAAGGGGTACGACTACATACACATGGCTCCGGTCACGATATACCCTGCCCGCTGACTTTAAAGACATGGACCCTCCGCATACGGAGAATAGTTATTTTAATCAGCGGCCTGTTTCTCTTGACAGCATCATGGCGTTCGAGCGTCATGTCCGGGCATCGTCTAACCCGCCGCGATGGTATGCTGTAGGACCAGACCCCAATCGTTACGGACAGATGGCAATGTACGTCCAGTACGAACCGAATACTGCTGAAGGTCTTCGGTTCTTCTATCGCCGGTTTCCACGGCGACTAAAATACAGCGATATCTCTACAGGGACAGTAAGCACTAGCGGTACTACGGTCACTCTTACAGGGCCGGGCTCTCCTTCGGAAGCTTCTTCGGCCAGCTTTAGCAGCGACATGGTTGGTTCTGTCATTCGTTTTGGGACTTCGTCTACAAAGCCATCGGGAGTTCGTGGCTTAAACCCTTGGGTAGAGCAGCGAATCATTACCGCTTACACAGACGCCAACACGGTTACTGTTGACTCTGCGCCATCGGCTACGTTTTCAAATGTAAAGTATGTCGTATCTGATCCAGTTGACCTGCGACCTACTATGATTGAAGCGTTTCTTCGCGGCTGTGAATGGAAGCTTTCTCTCTCGCGCCGCAATGCGGAGTCTCCACCAACTGAATTGCATCAATGGTATATGGAGGCGATACGCATCGCGGGCGAAGTGGAAGCAACAGTTGAGCCTTCATGGACGCCGCCAGCTATGTATAATCGTGGAATTCAAGCAATCGTAACTCCTAGCGTGAGTGGTTAATAAAATGTCAAAAGCACTACACAAATTTCTAAAGCCTTTGTTTGAAATTCCAAAAGAAGCCGCAGGCATAGCCAATCTAAAAAAGCACGCGAAGGCTGGGAATAAAGAAGCAGTAGACCTTCTTAAAACAATGACTGCAGGGAAACCGGCTAGAAAATCAAAAGACAAGGTTCCTGCCAATTTAGTAAAACCACTAAATCCAGAAGCACAAATGAAGGGCGATGCCGCCAGAAAGCTTACTGGTCCTAAAGGTGGACCTCCGACTAAAGGGCAAATTAAAAAGCTGGGTGAAATGCGGCAAGACTATTCTGGCAGCGATTCGTTCCCTGACCTCAACTTAAAAGAGCATCCGCAAGAAGTGGAGTATTTCAAAAATTGGATGGAGCACACGCTGGGTAAATCTCATCCATCATCTGTTCGCTCTGAGTGGGATTTATGGCAAAGATTTCCAGGGCAGCAGGGGCGAGATGGATGGGAGCCGATGTCGTTTGAAGACTGGTTCCAATTTAGAAAAACAGGGATTCTACCTGAGTAGAAGGATATAGCTATGGGACTACTAGGAACCGGATTAAGAAGCACAACGGAGTTGGCTGTTCCTGCTGCTGCCGCCAGTCTTTCTTTTTACGACATGGATAAAGGCGAGTATGATTTTCGCTATATTACCCCCAAAGATATGACGGGTGAAGAAGGCACTTTGGGTCCAGCGATGACATCAATGGATGTAAAGGAGTTTGGAGAGCTGGCGGGGAGGCACGGGCTTACGGGGGGGAAATACCTTTACGACCCCAAGGGCTTTAAACTAGAAAGAGAGGCGCTTGAAAAACTGGTTAAAACCGGAAAAGCAACTCCATTGCAACAGATTAAATATCTAGCTGGCGATGCCGGGATGTTCGGCCCTAAAGCATGGAACAAGCGTGTATCAGACACGTTAGTAGACTTGCCTCGTTTTTTAGCGGGGACTTCTTCTAAAGTAGCTCCTAAAACTTCGGGGTTTCTTTCCAAGACATTCGCGCCAGCAATTCGTAGCCTTGGCAAGCAGGGAGCAAAGATAGGTGCGAGAACTGCAACTCAGGCACTGGGCGGTGCAAGCGGTCCATTCGTTCAGCCACTCATGGGATTCATGGAATTATTAGATGCTGGTGGCGTGCGCCCATCTTGGATGGGAAGCTACACGGGGGCTTTTTGGGAAAACGAAGACTGGAAAGATTCTTTAGGATGGGGCGACAAAACACACTGGTTGAGGGACACTTCTTATAACTCAGATAATCCGACTATGTTAGGTGGCATGCCATTGAAGGCAGGTGACGAATATCTGTCAGATATAATGGACAAGGAAATTGATCCCATTAATCATCCAGGTGTAACGGTCGCCACCGCCACCGCTATGCAACAGAAAAAGAAAGCTCAAGACTGGGGCGCAGAAAAAGAAAAAAAGATTGCTGGCCAAGACTGGGGGTACTCCATCAGGAACCCCTTTGAGACTGGCTGGGATAAACTTTCAGGAGCGATAGCTAGAAGCGATATTGGCTCTAATGTATTCGGCAACTTGGGGCCAGCCTTGTTGAGCACCTTTGGTCGCCCAGGCGTTGCGGAGGCGATGGATTACACGGGTGCTGCAATGAATGCAAATACAACTCCGCTTAGGATGTATACGCATTACGCTACAATGCCTGGCGAAATTATATCTGAATCAATGACTGCAAGGGGCAATAAGGTATCAGAGGATTCGCCAATTAGGACAGAAGAAGATATCCAGAGGAAATATCATCAGCAATATTACCAAGTGGATGAAGACAATCCATTGAGCAGGAAAAGCGCGATGGAAAATATGGGTAAAGGTTATGGATACGGCCAGATGCCGGGTGAAGGCAGGCGTCCCGAAAATGATCCTCTTAACCTAAGAGATTATTACTTTTTGCACAAAAATAAACAGGTAACCGACGACCAATTGAAACAGAAGGCCGCAGAGTATCTTGCTGAACGAAGAGCGTTTGCCGCACAAAGAAAGCTTGCCGGAAATTAATAGCCATGTCAGACAAGCCAGCTGGCGTAAAGCCAATTCCGCAGTTCCCTGGATATTCAACCAACAGGGATCCTCACGATACACCTGAGTTGGCTATTGATGTAACAAACATGGTGTTCCATGAGCCTGGAAAGTTATCTTGCAGGAAGGGGCACACTTTACTTGAGTTTGCAAACGATGGTGCTGATGCTTCGGGCACGGTCATTTCTGCGTTTCCTTATAAACGAGCAGGCAGTTCGTATATTGTTCACCAAGACTCAAATGGAAATGTAAGGGTAGGGAGGTTGTAGTGGCAGCGCCCACAATTAAAACGGGACTGGACACAACCAATCCCATGGTTTTTGCTAAGACCCGTCATGGCTATCTTATCGGAGTCAACGGTGTCAATCGCGGGATATTCTGGGACGGTCGCTCTGCGTCTGCCGATGCACTGGGCATTGATCCCCCGTCTACACCCCCGGTCATGTCTACCCCGCAGGTCCAGAAGTACGCTGCAGGGGCACTTCAAATCACAACTGACACTGCATCTCACTTAGATGGCGAATACATTACCATTACAGACGGGTTTGGGAAAACTGTTAAATATATCTTCCGAGACAATTCAGATAACACTGGAACCCCGGTAGGTGTTTTTAAGTCAACGTATATTGAGTCTGACGCAAATTACCCTGGTGGTGAAGTATATGTTGATTTGTATGGAATAACCGCCGCTAGAGCTACATTTGCAACATATCTAATGACGGCCATTCAAGGGCCATACGGACACGATGGATCAATAATTGCATCACTGGGTTCCCCGGCAATCGTAGGATTAACTCAGGTGCAAGGTGGTGTTGCAGGAAACACTACAGTAACAACTGATGTTGATGCTGCCCATTTAACCATAGTTCAATTTGCGGGTGGCGTAGATACGGGCCGAAAGGCTTATGCGGATATCACCGTGGCTGACGGTGATGCTGCGAGTGGAATGTCAGAGAACGAGTATATAAATATTATATCAACTGATGGTACTTCAATTAATTACATTATAGTTGACGATAACGCATCCACTGTTGCAACAGGAGATGCAGTTACGAGCGGGGCAACTGACGTTGGAAGCACTACTGCGACAAGAAGCGGCTGTGCCGTAACTATTGACCTGACTGGAAGCGCAGAGACTCAAAATGAATTTCTGGTTCAATTAGCGGCGGCAATACAATCTTCTAATGGGCATAACGCTGGAAGCTCAAACAGTAAAATAACCGTCAGTTCTGTTCCTGGTGCTGCCAACGGCGCTCAAACAATAACTCTTACTCAAGTTACTGCCGGGCCGGAAGGCAACACCGCGATTACTACGGATATTAGCCAGATAACTGAAGCCGATTTCACTGGTGGAACAAACATTTCTGGGGCGACAGGTGGAGACTATACCTGCTTTTATCGGTACGTCGATGAAAGAGAAGGTGCCAGGTTTTACAGCAACCTTTCCCCGTTCCAAGTAACAACCGCTGCAGCCGACGACAAGTTTGAATGGAAGCATCTTTCAGCATCATCGCAAGACGGGCGTGTAACACATGTAGAACTTTTAAGGACTACGTTTAATCAAGCAACAACCGCTTATGTAGTTGCTCGTTTACCAAATAACGGAACGCTAACAAGTATTGCTTTAACGGGTTCTGGTGTTGCTGTTGTTACCATCCCGAAGGGGCATGGGTTGATAGCGGGGGCAAGGATATCAGTTCTTGGAAGCACCAATGCGGCGCATAACAAGACGCACGTTGTTGATGAGATAGTAAGCGGAACTTCTTTTAAAATTAAAGGCGAACTGGGTGCGGCTAGCGGTGGCGGTGATTCCCTAGTATGGTCAATTGACGGCTACGTTGAAGATGGTTTGACTGACGGCCAAATTGTTTTGTTTCGAGGAAGTTATCGGCAAAAGCTTTTACAGACAGATGGAAGACCTGCAGCAAACCGCCACGCAATCCCGCCATTTTTTAAATCAGTGTGTTGTGCGTTTCAAGACCGTATGACGTATCTTGTTGACCCCGTATATTCCACGGGAACTATATCTGCCAGTAGTGGTGCATCTACGATCACTGGGGTGAGCACGGCATGGACATCAGATTTAGAAGGGCGGTTGCTGTGCCCTGATCCTTCAGTGGATTCATCGACTTATGTTATTGACACGGTTGATTCGGCTACTCAATTAACAATAGCAAAACCGGCAAACTCTGCAATTGCTTCAGGAAGTTCTTACACAATTATTAACCCGCCCGAAGAAAGAAACACAGTCTATATATCTGAGCAGGATTTGCCAGAGTCAGTTATTACCCAGGTCGCAATTCAGGAAAACGTGCGTGACGAAGACGAGCTTGTTGGTGCTATTGTCATGGGCGCTCAGTATTACGCATTAAAAGAACATAGCATTTATCGGATTACCTGGGCAAAGAATCCTTTACTTGACGCTCAGCCGCAGCTGGCAGCGATGCGAGGCACGATTAATCACAATTGTGCAGACCAACACGAAAACATTCTATACCTTATGGACGAAGAAGGCCCGTATGCTTTTCAGGGGAATGGTGTTCAGCCAATTGGAACTCCTGTTGCGGATCAGTGGAGCGACCAGCTTTTAGATTTCAGTAAGAAAAGCACATGGAGTGTCAGGGTGGATCCCCTGGAAGAACTTGTTTATTTCTTTGTCACGGGCATTGGTGACTCAGGTGACAGACCGAGGCGGTCTTTAGTGTACGACATCAGAAGTAAAACTTGGACAAAGTGGACGTACTCTTGGGACATCGGAGACAGTGTTAAGCTGACGTATAATAATCAACGCAGGCTTTTAATGGGAGTGACGAACGATTCGTTTTACGTTTGCAATGAAGGCTTGAAAGACGGAGATTCTAACGTAGCCTACAACTGGAAGTCAGGCATGTTTGCCTGGATGGAATCGGACCAAAACACAAAAAGATATTTTAGGGTTACGTTTAACCCGACTATTAATGATGCCACTTTAAGCATGAAGAAGTACGACAACCACTCTAGCACCCCAGCGGTACTAAACGAATGGGATGGTGGAGATGGGGTGTCTATTATGCAAGGAGCCACCGAAGCGGTGGCAAACCTAAAGCTGACGCAACACGAGGACGGCGACGAACCCGGCAGCAAATCCCTCCCTTGGTCGGGTAAGTTGCCGTTCCTTAGAGGCAGGCCGATTCGATGGGTTACTTGCGAGATAACAGGCGAGCAAAGCGACGACCGCATTATTATCTATGAAATAGAAATTGGTGGGGTGAAGTAATGGCGCAAGCATACGGCGAAAATGAAAGGCTTTCAAAGCTTCTGAAGCCAGCTCCCCCTCGCCAGGAATCCTTCAGGGATTACACTAGAGAGCAGTACCGTCGACTAAAAGCCCAGGATCAGGGAATTAACCCTACTGGCGATGAAGCCCTTCCGATTATGTACGGGCCGCTACTTGCCAACATTGCCAGAGCGGGGCTGTCCCGCACCATTGCTACCCGTCCTCCTTCGCCGGGAACCAAGCGACTTTGGAGAGGTGAGGGAAAGCCAAGCCACCAAAAAAACGTAAAGACCCTCAGCGTAGAAAACGCAAGAAAAAAGCCCCCTCAGTTTAGGTCTGGACAAGAAGAAGAATGGATAAATAAAGCTGATGCGGCAAATCGGTGGTACGGCGGCCCAACCAAAAAAGAAGTAAAGCTCTATTTAGACGACGCTTACGATCCGCGTCTAAGATATACCGACGTACCTAAATCCATAGCCGATAAGTACCACCTCCCAAACATGACGTTAAAACCTGGGGGAAGAATGACCCCGCACAACCCAAGAGCTTGGTCAGGAAACCCTACCCAAGAATGGTATTTCCCTCCAGAGGCAGACGCAATCTTACGAAGCTCTAAGCTGTATCGCCCCCCGCTTGCCCCATTTCAACCATCTAGTACAGCACCCGCCTTAATGGAATCAATGATTTTAAGAGAGGATGAGTAATGGCCGACGAATTTAACAGGCCAGAATGGTGGGAGCAATCTAGACTGTTTCAAGAAATGATGAAACGGGAAAGAACACCAGAAAGAAAGCGCCAGCGAGGGGAATTTTCCCCAAAAGAACTTAAATGGACGATGTTTGGTGGAAGCCATAATCCTGGCGGGTTTAATTCCTTTCCACGTAGTTTAGAGAGCTATATAACCAGCGGATACGATCCGTTAATGGCTCCGTGGGATGAACCACTGTTTTTTGATGAAGGACAGACAGAACTTAGTCCATTGCTTGGGCACAATATGAAAACAGGGGAAACAACAGAACACGTGCGACGAAGCACAGTGGGCAACAGCGGTGGCCAAGGACGTTTTAATTACTTAGGTCATCAATTGCATCATGGGTTTGCTGGCCCAAGAAAGAATTTCTTACAAGATGTGGCTGAAGAAAACAAGCTGCATAATATGTTTGGAGAATTTGTAGACCAGCGAAATCAGTGGAACGACGAAACAGCAAAGAGACTTTTTCTTGAACGGCGATCACAAGAGGATTGGGATAACATAAGAGAATATACACGTGACAACTTTGGCCGTCGCAGAGCGGTCAATAGCCCTGCTTATTATTCTCCATCGGAAGACGTAGTGGTTGTTCCCGAAAAAGAACCAAGGAACGCCGGGGATAAGGGGTGGAGCAGGGGGGGCATGGCCCAGCATGAATACGAGCATTATGACCAGCGGCATCAAGGGTTTAATCCTCGTCAAAATAATGCTAATCAAACCATGAACGAAATTAGCGAGGCTGCAAAAGAAATTCCGGCTACTATAGGAGACATCATTAACGCAGCCTCAGTTCGGAGAGCGCAGGGAGAGCCGGTAGATATTAGGACTGCACCCGTAGAGTTCCCTGGGGCAACCCAGGACGCTGACATGATGTCTCGGTGGGCCTATGAGCATGGGTATAATCAGCCAGAAGGCCCTTCATTGACGGAGCTTATTTACGGCACTCCTGAAGGAAGAAAGTGGCTGAAGACAATGGCTGGCCCAGGCGAACCATACCCCGAAGAAATTGATTACGGGGATCGCGCGTATCAGCTTTATCCACCGAAACCAAAACGTCCTGATGGCTATGTTGAACCAGGGCGGAGTGGTTGGGGCGGCATCCCAAGGAAACCTTGGCGGGAGATTCAATAATGTCATTTAGGCAAAACATAAATCAGCAGCTTCGTGACGCAGGCTACGATGAGTTGGCTGATCGCATTCAGTTATTATTAAGCGACACCATTCCTTCTAACAGGAATGCTCCATTAAGCATTACGGTAAACGAATCTGTTGTTGATTACCCTTTAAGCGGTTATGGTGCTGACGAAGCTGCGCCTACGTCTGAGTTCAGAGAAAACTCTGATCCAATTCCAGACCCAGGAAATTTTCCACCTATTCATAAATTTGGAACCGACCGATCACTTACGGTAACAGATGGATTTAATTCCGACATTTCAACTTATTACAATATCCCAGCCCAGGAACATAAGGTATTTGGCGGCAAGCCTGGAAGACAAGCTAGGTACGACATTTCTTCTTTGCAAGTTTCCCAGTACGCAACTAGGAGGGGGTACGACAATGATGTTCAGTTGTCACCCCCCAGGTCGTTATGAGGTATGCAATAGCAACTGCTAGTATTTCAGCGGCTAGCGGTACAACTCCAGCATCTGGCACTGCGGTGTTAGCAGAAAGGATTAACGGTGTCGTTACTCCGATTAGCTCGGACTACAGAACCGAAGTGTCTGTTTCTCAGGCTGGTCAAGCGCCTGGCACTGGATCAAGCGGAGGCAAGCCTGGATCGACTAGAAATACTGGGAGTTCTGATGGTGGTGATGATATCGGTAAACGTGATGCTGTTTGGACGGTTACTCCTGTTGGTTCTATATTTGGCAATAATCGCCCTCAGTCGGCATCTTCGCTGACTACCATTCCCGCCAGCCAGATATTCCCGTACTACAACTTTGAAGACGATGGCACCGATTGGTCGGGCCGTGGCTTAGACTTAACAGTTACTAATGGTTCGTACTCAACTACCAGGGTAGTGGGAAGTAAGAGTGCTAACTTTCAAAACTCTTGTCACTTTAGCCGCGCACACAACGAATACTTTGCAAGTGACGGGGGAGCTGGGATACGGGTTTCATTTTGGATTTACCCTGTGGCTTTAGGCTCTGGCTCCGGGGCTTCTGACATACAGGGAATTATTACCAAAGCGTCTGTTGATAGTTCTTCTGGTTCTGCGGTGTTTGATGGAGACTGGGGTATTTTCTACTCTCAAAATCTAGTTGGATCAAATGACCTACACGTTGCTACAGGTACTACGAGTGTAGCAACGCAGATTTTGCACGGCATGGAGCTTTCAACTGGAGCGTGGTATTTCATTGATGTTGTGTTTGACAATTACAATTCGGTGGCTTCTGTTAATGTGCGTGGTGCAGCTACTACTAACAGCGGCAATATAAGCATTGCTGGAAACATGGAGGGTGACACTAGTTTTCCGTTAAGGATAGGAAACAATTCGGATGGAAATTTATTAGGTGCTAACAGCGCACGGTTTTATCTAGATGCCGTTAGCTTCTCTAATGACTTTACGTCACCAACTACTGACGAAATGTATAACTCTGGTTCGGCATACGCTACAGGATACACCGCTCAAGGTGTAGAGTCGTATCTTCCTAGTGCAGCCACATCCCTTGTTACAGGTACATATCAAGTGCCTGGAGATAAAGATGTTCCTGTTTCTATTACAGGCACTTCGGGTGCGGTAAGACCGGCAATGAAAATAACTAAACCAACGTCTACGTCAGCCGATGTGTCTATTGAGGCAGGGACGGCCACTAGCAAATTCGTTGCTGACTTTACCGCCGATCCTTCAGTGGGTACGGTACGGCAAACTTCTAACCCCAAAGCTGCAGAAGTTGTATGGAAAGGAAAGTATGCCAACCATCCCATCGAGATACACGAATCTGACAACGGAATGATTATTGATAGCGAAACTGCTAGGGCGTCTGAATGCTCTATAGGTGTCACATCTATTGGTGCTGGCTCTCCATATACGTCACGTTCTAATTCGCCCACAGGGCCTCAAGATATGGGTGGCACGGTAGCGTCTGGGGCGGTTGCTAGGGACAAAAGCTACGGTGAATCCTCTGACCCAGAAGCAGCTGCTAAGGCTCTTGGTTATAGCCCTGGTGCTGCAATTACTGTGCGGAATCCAACTGGGACAAGCTATTCTTCGGGGAATGTTTTAAGAATAGAAAAGGAAGGCAATGGCTGGGTGATATTATAAGTACCACTAAACCGTTTATTGTGGGATAATGACACACTGACTGTACCCAGAAAGTAGCAAAATGGCTAAAAAAGACGAAGAAGAACTTCAGAAATTGATTGAAGTTGTTACTGGCGCAGCCAATCAGCAGCAAGCGCCCAGGAATCCCCAAGAGGAATTACAGGCCATGACTGGAACTGGCCCGGCCCAGCAAGCCGGAACAGCAAGTATTCCTTCTTGGATGTATAATTCCACCGCGAAACCTTGGGAACAACTTGGGCAAGATTATTACACCCAGCAAGGTACTGGGGCAGGGATGTCTGGGGTTGTGAATCCTGGTGCCTGGAATGCTGCAATGTTTGGTGGAGTTGGCGCAAGCCCCACTAATCCGTATGGGCAGTATGCAATTAACCCGTATTCTGATGGCGCAGTCAATCCAGAATGGATTGCTTCTGGAGGAAGGTCATTTGCCACCGAGACTCCTGATGGCGCATTTGGCGTGCAATCTGCGTATGCTCCGAGTTCTTGGAGTTTTGGTGCAAATCCAGCTGGTGGACTGCCGAACATGGAACCTGACATATGGACGGAAAATTTTAACACTGTTGGTTTTGCCCCTGGGCAATTGGATCCGGGCGGCGGTGGCGGCGGAACCACCCCGATTGGACCAGAGCCGCACTATAATGATCCCGATAAAGATTTTCTAGGAGGCGGGATAGGTGGATGGAAATTACCGGATTATATGAATCCGGGTCAATCTGGCGAAACTCCCGACTGGACTGAGATTTTTGGGAATAAACCTGCGAATTACGGAGAAGGGTTTGGGTCGGCAGAGGCTTCTAGGCTGCAAGCAATATCTAGGCTACTTGCTGAGCCGCATGCCGCTTATATACGAGAAACATTGGGCGGTAAGTTTGCGATAGACAGGACGAAAGAAGAAGGGTTCCAGAAAAGACTTGGTGAGCTTGGGCATCTGGGAATAACTGAAGACAACCCGTATGGTTCAGGTACTATCGCGGCTCAAATTTATGGCGAGCTTGCTAAGCAAGAAAAAGAAGCCGGTTTAAAAACGGGAACATATGACTCAACAACCGGAAAGTTTACGGGTGGAGTTCTTGATGCCGAAACTCAAGCGGCTAAGGATATTGATAGAAATAAATCTACCTTAGCTGAAGAGAGAATGGTTGAGCATGCAAGGCTTCTTGATTTGCAGGCCGGTAAGATAATGAGCAACTTAGGGAGCGTTCAATCTCCATTTGCAAGCATGTTTGGCCTTGGTGGTCAGCAGGGTGGTCAGCAGGGTGGTCAGCAGGGTGGTCAGCAGGGTGGTCAGCAGGGTGGTGAGCAGCAGATGCAGCAGCAGCAGATGCAGCAGCAGCAGATGCAGCAGGGAAGTGCTTCTCCGATTCAGAACCTGTTCAATCTTGCAGGTCAAGGCCAGATGCAATCGACTGCGCATAAACTTCTTGAAGGCCCGGCGCATGGTGGTCAATACAATCCGTTTGCTGCGTCTACTGCTGCTGTACCTGGAATGGTTGGCGGTCCTAACGCTTTCGGGGCAGGTCAAAATTCCTTGCTCGGTTTACAAGGCGCAATGAATACTCAGCAGGCCGCGCAGCTTGGCGCTAATCAGCAGCTAAGTAAGCTCGGCATGCAGGCAGGCCAAAACCTTATGGGGCAGTTTAATCCTCAGCTTGCCAATCAATTTGCAATACAGGCACCATTTGCTCAGGCAGCTGGTTCAACTATTGGCGGTCTAGGCCAAGCTGTTGGCGGCGTCTTGGGTGGAATGGGCAACGTAGGAGTAGCTTAAGATGCGTTTTCCCAGTCAACCGTTTGATCCGAAAAAATTCCAGCAAGCGATGATCGGCAACAAAGCCAGACAGCAAAGCTTGAAGCGTGCAAAGAAAGACCCTGGTAAAGCATTTGGCGCGTTAGGCAAACTTGCCAAGAAGATGAACCCGCAGCAGTTGCAGCAGTTGCAACAGGGCATGAGCCGAATCATGGGCCAGAATATAGGTGGTCTTGGTGCCGCTGGTCAAGCAGCTAATGCCTTTGGCAATTTTACTAGCGATCAGCAAATGCAGGATATGTTTAAACAAATGCCCTCAATCGGGCTGGGCGGCGATGGGCCTATGTCGGCTGGGGGTCTTACCCCTGGTATGCTGCAAAACAGCCAAGGCGTAAAGGGAATGCAGATACAGCAGTTGCTAGCCAACATGGGCCTTACTGGCCCTGGCTCTGGCACGCAAGCGCAAGGGGGCTATCGACCCCAGCCAGGAGTGACGGGAGGACCAACACCACCGACCCCAGGGCAAAGCCTGCAGGACATTGCTAAACAGCAAGCAATGGATCGAATAAGTCGACTTAAAGACAGAGATGTAAAGAAGGGTGGTCCCGACCTCGACGCAAGCCAGTTGAAGGAATTAGAAAAACAGGCTTTTAACATGCGGAATGATCCTGAACGCAATCAAAACAAAGAAGAGCTTTTTAGAAAACAGTTTGGTAGACCGACGAATCCGCAGCAGACTCAGGAAATGAAAAACATTTTCCAGAAAATGTCAGGGATGCCAAAGTCGGAGTTGAAAAATTACATGGAGTCATTGAGGAATGACCCTAGATTTCAAGGAAATGAACAGGCTTATACTAGAGCAGCGGGTCAGCAAATGCGGGGGGAACAAGCTGGTGCTCAGCAGCCGCTTAACCTTGGCGGCATACAAGGGCCTATGGGGATGACTGCGCAACAAGGAAGCGTTCAGCCTATGGGAATGGCTCCACCACAAGGAGGTGCTCAGCCTCCCACGATGAGACAGACAGTACAACAGCAGCAGTTCGCTAAGCAGCAGCAAGGTGGCGCTTCTGGTGCAGCGGCAGGTGGCGCTCCATCAGCAACTCAAACAGCAGCCCCAAAGGGAGTAAACAATAACCTTACTGCAACAGCAAATACAACGCCTGCAACAGCAAGTACAACGCCCCCAGCAACGCCCACGTTTCCTGACGCAAGTGCTGCTTACTCCCCTCCTAATTACGGAAGTGGTACTCAGTTCGGTGCAGGGGCAATGACACCGGGTGTTACTACTGATCAGCTGCAAGGTGCTGTTACCGGAAGCCCTCTTCTTAATACTGGACCGGCGACTGCAGGTCAGATATCCCAAGCACAATACAACCCTATGATTAACATGCCTGGGCAAGCTGATTTAATGAATCAATTCTCGACTCCGGGCAGGTCCAATACTATGGGGCAATACGGAACTGGCGGGTTGGCTAACACAGCAAACCAAATGGCTGCAAATCAAGCTGCACAGCAGGGGATACAGGGAGCCCAGGGGCTGATAGCCGGTAACGTGCAGCAGCAGCTTGGTTCCCAACAGATAGGTTCACAGATGGATATGGCGCAGCGTCAGCAGCAATTGCAGCATATAACTTCAATGCTTGGGCCAGCAGTTTCCGGCGCTGCTTCAGGGTTTAATCAGGCGATTCAGGGAATGACTGGAATGCCAAGGTTCTTATCGTAAACAGGATATCTAAAACGATGGCTACATTTTCAGAACAAGAATTAAAGCAAATCGGAATTATGATTGCTGCGGGAAATCCCCAGAGAGCTGCGGAAGAATATGTTCTTCGTCGCAGGTCTGAGCGTGCGGAAGAAGTACGGGAAAAAGAAGCAGCCGAAAGAGGTTCTCGCGCTGGAGGGAAGTGGTCGACTTATGTAGAGAACAGCCCAGAGCAAAATCAAAACTTGCTTTTAAATCTTCTCGGTTTAGGTGAAGATGCACCTGAAGCAAGAGAAGCACCTCCCCGAGAAGCACCTCCCCGAGAAGCACTAGTTCCCCAGAGGACAGACTTTGATCGCTTGATTGAAGCAGAGTCTCCCGCTCCAAGGGAAGAGGCAGAAATGTTTGAGCAAGACATGGAGCTAGGTGGAGACTGGACCGATGAAGAGCGGGCTGAAATTGAAGGCATGGCCGATGAGATTGAAATTGACTCAGCCTCTCTTGAGTTTTCCCCGAGGGAGTCTAGTCCTGAAATTCTTGAAGCGGGAATTGGAAGTGGTATCAACAAAGCTATTGTTAAGCCAATTGTAAACGCTGCTCTGGACACTGTTGGACGAGGCCCGAAGGTAAAAAAGGCAATTAAGGAATTACTTGACTTGCCGGTAGAGGTTGGCCTGCCATCTAAGGTGAGGGTAAAGGACTTAACTACGCAGCAGCTTCGTAATCTTGCCCATCAATCAGGCGTAAAGGGTGCCTTTAGCATGAAGAGGGTGGACTTATTTTCAATGCTTTCTGAAAACGAAGCATTAAGGAGCAGTCTTTTCAAGAGATTTTCTAAGAGGACCAGAGAAGCAGCAGAGTCAACAGTAACCGCAGCAAAAAAACCTTTTACTAAAGGCCCAAGAGCGCATGAAGAATTACTTAATTCAGTCATAGTGCTTGCGAATGGAGCTAAAGTTAAGGTAAGAGATTTAGGACAAGCTCCCCTGCGTAAGTTTGCCCATGAGGCAGGAATAACGGGTGCTCATAACATGAGCGTAAAAAGGCTCCATGAAATCTTAAGAGAGAATACGCTGATGAGAAACAGTGTTATGCGCCGCGCGGCTAAGGCAACCAAAGAGGGTGCGGTAGCTACAGGTGAACATGTCGCGAGAAACCCGAAGAAGTATTCTGCCGCTGCGGGTGCGGGTGTAGGTGGGCTTGCCACCTATATGGCAACTGGTGGCGGCGGCGCTGACCCTGATGTTGACCCTGATGTTGACCCTGGTGCCGATCCAGTGTCAAGCGAGCACACTGACATGCACGGGTTCCCTAGCTGGGAAGAGTATCGAGAGGCAAACGTAGGAAAGGGTCGCGAGCCAAGGAACGCAGACGGACAGGTGATCCACGTTGATCACCACGGAAGAACGCAAGAAGAGATGTATAAGAGACACAGGGAAAGAGAGGGCAGGGAAATGCTCGCGCAGAACATACACAACACCCACGGAGTTCCTCGCCACATAGCACGGCAGGCTGCTCAATATATGGCACCAGACTTTGATGCATACATGCCGGGGATTGACGTTGAGACTGCAGTCGATATTGCGTCTGGGCGAATTACTAAAGCTGAAGCAAGAGAAAAAATAAGGCTTAGCGGCAGGGACGTTGAGGTTACAAGGGAGTCTGTTGCTGACACCCACAGGGGTTCAGTGGGCATGGGCGACCCGTGGCATTCCGGTAGCTTAGAAAGCGATCCTCTTACTATTAATGATCAACCTGCGTTTGAGAAATCCGCAGACTTTAGGCATAAGCGTAAAGAATGGATGAGACTTGTCAAAGGTAAGTACGGAAGCTACGACAAGTACTTGTCTCATAAAAAGAGAACTGCAAGGATGGCTACTCCAGAATGGCAGGCGAGGGATAAAGGTAGAAAGAAGAAGCGTCGAGTTAATGAGCTTCTGAAAAGTGGGAATCGAGTAGCTGCTAACGCTGTAATGCTTGACATAGAAGACCCATCTGACCCAAGGAACATGGTCAACTTCATGTCGCCTCGGCAGTTCGCTGAATACAAAAAGAACTGGGATGAAAGCAATGAAAAGAAAAATAAGAAGCCAGACTCTTTTGCGAATGCCCGAAACATGGCGAAGAAGGTTCCCGGGCTTGCTTTAACGGCAAATACACCTGACGAAAAAGAAAAAATTAAAAGACTTATTTCTTGGATAGAAGAAACCTATGCACAAAATGATGAGCCTAGCCCGTTTGGTGGTGTAGACGTACCAGGGGTAGGATTAATGGGTTCCAATATGGATGACATACTAGGCAGTTCAAGGTCTGATGGCAAGAGATTTGCGCCAGAAGAAGGGGAGGGGATTGCTCGGTTTGGCGAAGATAAGGGTTATACATACGACACTTACTTTGAGGATGTCGATCCAACCCCTGTTAACTTGGCTCGGTATTTACACAAAGCAATGAAGGGCGGGTTAATGGGAGCTGGGACCGATGAGCATGGCATGGCTACGGCAATGCATGTCTTGAACCAGCTGCCTCCTTCCGTTGCTAGGGAGGTTATTGAAAAATACCGAGAGCTTTATAAACGTGATTTAAAAGAAGACGTTACGGATGAGCTTGGCGGCGTTCCAGTGTTTAGCTATGAAGAAGATGAAGATTTAAGAGACAGATTCTTAGGCACATTAAACAGGTAGTAACCGCATGGCATCTTATTTCGATGATCCATTTGGTGGCGATCCGTTTGGTGGCGATCCATTTTCTTCAAGTGGACATGGTAGTTCTTTCGGTTCGTCTTCATCTTCTGGTCTTAGCATAGACGATATTGCTGGTGTCCCAAAAGACATATCTCCTGAAGACAGAAGGTCGCTTCTCCGCAGGCTGGGAGAAGGAACCCTTGGTGGTGTCGGCGCGTTTGGTAACGTGCTTGATTTGCCCGGCTCTAGCATAAGAGACTGGCTTGTCGGTAAGGGTGGCGTTGATCAATGGGGTAGCCCGTTGTCTGGAGAGGACAGGGTTACCGGCAGAGATGTTCTTGCGCACTATGGCCTTGCCCCCAAGAATAAAGAGACTGGGATTTCCGGCTGGTTCAGCGATCCTATGGAAGCGATTTATGATGTTGGTGGTTTTCTTACTGAAGTGTTTACGGACCCGTTGACCTACACCGGGATTGGTCTTTTTGGAAAAGGTCTTGGTGCAATAAGCAAAGCTGGCGGCGTCCTTAAACACGCCGACCTTCTCGATGATGTAGTTGAAGTTGCCGGTAGGAAGGCTGCAAAGAAAGCAAGGGCTGAAGGGATGGGGTCTATCCCTCGGGTCGGCCCGCGAGAGTCTAGGCGAACCACTACCATTAAAGATATTTTAGACGACGATGTACTTCAGGAAAGATTTGGCGGGAGACAACCATTAGAAGAACATCTTCGCTCGTCTTCTATTAAGGCGGGAGTTGACGACTTTGCCTCTACGCTAGACGAAGGCATTGGTGGCGCTGCCCGAATGCACATACCTGGGTACGGTCCAGTCGGTCCATCTGTTTCTCCATTTGGTGGCAAGGTTGGGAAACTAATGGATAGTGGTTTTGGTGCAGTTGGTGAAAGCGCAGTTGGTCAGACAGTCGCTGCTGGGTTTGATGCTGCAGCTGGTGGTAAGTTTGGTAAGTACGCACAAGTGGTTTCAAGGATTGCCAAAGGGTATAAGACTAGGACTGTGCCCAAAGCAGTAGAGCAAGCGATGGGACTTGGTGATCATTTCGCAGGCGTCAGGCAAGCGGCAATTGATTCTGGACTTGGCGACATAATACTTTCAAGGTCAATGGTAGGATCCAATCCTGTTGGGGTTGCAGCAAGAGCTGGTGATATTATTCAAAGCCCATCTCTTATGCGCCCGGCTAAAGTTCTCGGTACAACACCGAACAATGATGTTATCCTTCGCTACCTTGATGATGATGGTGTCTATCAAACCATAACGACAAGAGCCGAAGACCTTAAGGGTGCGTCCCGTATTAGCGACCTCGGACAGGTTGACCAGATAAACGATGACTTAATCAACGATGCCTTAAGTGGGTTTGCTACTTCTGTTAAAGAACTTGGGGATTACGATCAGGCGTTAGACAGCTGGCTCATTACGGACGTTACTCGATCCGGCGAAGCTGGGGAATCAATGAGAGGTTTGGTTAATAGAATCCCAAATCCAGCGAAAAGAAAACAAGTCGAGCAAGTTCTTCGTAAAACAATAAACCAAATGGATAGTGTTACGCAGCCTGTTTATTCAAGGCTTGTTCAGAAAGGGCTGAAGATAGGAGAAGTTGAACAATATGCTGTTCGTCATATTACTCCAGAAAGACAGAGATTGATTACGGCTGAGCAGCGAACTCCTCAGATGGTCCGAGAGTATATGGGCAAGCCATCAAGTCAGCTTGCAAGAAACGAGGCAATAAGAGACATACCTACACATCTCATTCAAAGAATGCATGACGACCCCAGGTTTCGCAGGGCGATCAAGGAAGTGTCTGAATCCGGTGGTGGCAGCGAAGAAGCAATTGTTTTGATTTCTGAAATACTTGAACAAGATTCTGTGTATAAGCCGTACCTTCAGAAGTCTTGGAAGGAAGGTTTCAGGATCGACGACAAAGTCCTTGAAGTTCCTGGCAACATATTAAAAAGTTTGTCTTCTGACGCTGATGAAGCTGTACGCATGGCACATCATGCCCAAGAGATTGCCCGTTCCCTAGTAGATAATAATGCAGGTGGCAGGCTATATATCCCTGACGTACTTAAGAACTACGTTAACTACGCAAAAGACATGGCTAATCTTGAGGCGACTATAGATGCCATGCATGCGACTGTCGCCAGGACAGCTACTAAAGTGATGGGGCCTGGAACGGTTACTGTAAAGGAAATGCTTAAGAGTGTTGGGCACGATACAGCAAAAGGGCTGCAGCAGCTGTCTGCAGTAATGGGAGACAACGCCGCAGATATTGGAAAGATGTATGTTCCCACGGAATTTCTTAGGCAAATCAAAGCAACCAAGGCTATTCAGAAACCCGGACCATTTCTTGAGCAGTTCCAAAAGTTTGTTGACGGTACAACTGGAATGTTTAAAGGTGGGGTCACGCTTCCTTTCCCATCGTTTGCTTTCAGGAATCATATATCTGGGCAGATTGTAAACATTACTTCAGGAGACATTAATAGCGTTGCTGACTTAATTGATTACACAAAACTTTGGTGGGCTTCTAGGGGCCTGAGCCGAGGCCCAAAGTCAACTGCTACTATCAAGGGCATTAAAGATTCTTCAGGCAATTCAATGTCTAATGCTGACATCATGAAAGAGGTAAGGACTCTTGACTTCATTGATGACCAGACTCACTTCATGGATATAGCTGGACCAGGAAAACCCAAGAAGGCTTTTGTTGATTTTGATGTTGACGAGCTTACACCTAACTGGAAATTGCAAGGCCCAATGGACGCAGCTCGTTCTGCAAAAAAAGTTTGGTCTGAAGCCAGCGAAGGAATTGAAAGAGAACCTGGGTTTCTTAGAAGCATAGTAAGTGCAGAGCAAGTTCCTGGCACAAAGCCAATGAAGGGAACAAAGACAGCGAGGACTGCTGGGCGGTTTGTTATGGAAACAGGCAGCAACCTTAACCGTGCTGTTGAATTTCAAAACAGAATGACGATGTATCTTTATCTTCGCAAGAAAGGAATGAGTAAGGTTGGTGCCGCTGAGAGAGTGAAGCAACTTCAGTTTGATTACTCAGACTTGACTGGGTTTGAAAAAGGATACATGAAAAGAGCAGTTCCCTTTTACGCATTCACTCGCAAGATGGGTGGACTGTTCACTTCAACTATTGCTGATCGACCGGGTGGACCACTTGCACAACTTATACGGCTAACAAATAACGCCTCATCCCGAGAGCATATTCTCCCGAGTTACATTGGAGAGCAGGCTGCATTTCAATTGTTTGATCCCAAGGAAGAGGGCGCAGCTTCTTATGTTACTGGCCTCGGTCTTGCACATGAAGACCCGCTAAGCTACATGTCTGGCTTGTCGGCGCTTGGCCGTGGAGATGTAAAACAATTTGCAAGAAGTGGATTCAGAAACGTAATGTCAAGAACAAATCCTTTGTTTAAAGGACCACTTGAATTCTTGACGGGCCAAAGCTTTTTTCAGTCTGGCCCAGGTGGCATGGGTCGTCCTATTGACGAACAGGATCCACCGCTTGGACGACTTATATCTAACATGCAAGAAAGAATTACTGGAAGAAAGCAACGCGGCAGGGCTAAACCTTTTGGTGGCAGTTCATTCGGGCCGCTTATTGAAGCAGGTATTTCTTCTTCTCCAGTAAGCAGGGCAGTCACTTCACTTAGACAGATGTCTGACCCAAGAAAGAATCTTGCAGAGAAGGCAACAAACTTGTTGACTGGAATCAGGAGCACTACTCTTAGTCCGTATCAGCTGGATTACGCAGCAAAGCAATCGATGGAAGAGGTGGCGCAATCGCGTGGATATGGGGCTGTATATAAATCTCCTTATATTGATAGGTATACATTGGCCGAAATGCTTGCCTCTGGTAAAATAACAGAACAAGAGTTTAGGGATGCCCTTATGATGCAGGCTGAATACAAGGCCATGCGTGGCGGGCGAGACAAGACTGAGCGAGACTTGGATAGGCAAAATCGCCTACGGGAAATAATGGCAAGTGGTGCTTTTTAGGAGATAGAAAGAAATGTCTGATAGCAAAAAGTCTGGCCGGAAGTCGCCGGTTGATCGCAGTAATAACGCAGCGGAAGTTCCGTACAAGCGAGTGCCTAACGTAATTAAACGTGAGCATCTTGAAACTGGCGAGCATCGAGTCAAGCCCGGCAAGACAAACAAGAAGTCGGGTGCCCAAGACAAAGGCGGCTACTAGACGCTGGCTACGAGTACCTCTAAGTCACAGGCTGCACTGTTGGCAGTTGCATTGATACTCGTAAGGTCTTCAAGCGTAGAGGCTCCGGTGTCTGCGTAGTCAACTCCACCAGTAGCTGAAGTGCTGATGACTAGGTAGCTTGCGCCTGGGTCTAGCCTTACGCTGAAGTCCGTAGTACCAGCGGCTTCAATGTTAAGGATAATGTAGTTCGTGTCATCTTTATTGGTAAGACGAACGTACCTTATATCCCCCACGACAAACTGCCCTGCTTCAATGGCAGCGCCAAAGGTGAGAACAGATTTCTCAGACGCCGGGCAGTTTACAATCCGCTTGTTTACTTCTGCCACTGAAGCAACAGTAAAAGAGTTCGTAGCCCCCTGGTCTGAACCATTGAGAGTTATGGACTCAGTTATTGTTACCGTCAGTGTAGCTGGTGTTACTGTGCTTGCCATCAATCATGCGTCCTTCGAGAACAGAAGGCCCAAGGCCACTGTAATAGCAGCGATGGTTGTTGACCAATCGGGTGTGCCGCCATTGAGAAGTTCAATAACAGCGTGGGATACAGCAACGATAGCAGTTGCTACTCCCGCGATAGTTGTTTTAATATTACTTCTAAAGACCTTGGGCATAGTAGGATCACCCCCTCTCTTTGGCTAAGAAATCATTGTGTCTAATAAATTTGGCTGTCTTTGGACGGGAAGAATGTTTGGCTGTGATCCAGGCATTTCTTCAAATGGATTGTCTAGGGGAGCAGCATTTCCCTCCAAGAGCCTTAAGCCACCTGGGGTTCTCATTAACCTTTTTCGCTGAAGTGCATCGCGCTTAGCGGCCTGGATTGCCAGCTTCTTTGTTTGCTTCAGAAGTTTTTTTTCTTCGTTTGCAGCACGAATGGCTTCTTTGTTTGCAATAATGTGCGGGTTCTGCGCCTTGCGTGCCCTTCGCTGTGCAGCCTCTCTTCGTATCTCTTCGCTTTGAGCACGATTAATTACATTGGGGTTCACGCCAGAACGCACATTGACTCCACCAATAGGGCCAGCTTTCACTGCATTCGGATACATTATTATCTCCTGAGAAATCTTCGTTTATATGTGCCCCCGCCACTGGTTGCAGCATCTTGCTTAGCGGCAGGAGCGTCCATCCCTGGAAGGGTGGGGCTGAACTTTATTGTAGCAGGTGAGGCACAGGAAGCGCAGTCTTGCTGGGAAGAATATACCTTTCCTGGCTGGACTGGCTTCCCTGTGCCATCACAGACCGGACATTCCACGCTGACGGTCCCATCGCCGAGGAGTCCTGTACCACTACAGTTTTCACATATATCACTAGACGGCAAATTACGGACCTTAAGCACCACTGTTCCGGCAGTTGCTTCAACCACTCCCAGCCACTCACTTACTGTCCATGCATAAGAACAGCACGGAAACAATACTGGAAAAAACAACAAGGCAAAAAGTAATGCTTTCATAATCGAACATCTCCTACTCCTAGAAAGGAACGTCTTCTTTTCCTTCGTCATCCTGAGTTGCCTCAACAGCATGTGCCATATTAGCTGTCTCAAAATCTTTCACCTCAAGGCTTAAGAAAAAACGCTCCTCCCCTTCTGGGTTAATCCACTTTCTTCCGCTAAGCCTGTACTCAATCGTGACTTCCATTCCCATTTCAAGTTGGTCTGCTTCGTCGCACATGTCTTGAATGAACTCAACGGGAATGTAGTTGTCGTACTTCCCTTGGTTCTGCAGAAGAATGACTTTCTTTTTACGGAAGTTATTTTTTCCGTACTCCCGAGTATCTTCAATCAAACAGACAGAGCCAGTTACTTTGCCACTCATGCTCATCTCTCCTTATTTACATGCTTTGCATGGAATAATTTTCACCACCTTGCAAGAACCACCCTTGCATGAACGGCGGGCGTTGATACGCCATGCGATGCCACCAAAAATAAAACATCCAATCAACAAACTCATCATTGCACTTTTCATTTTGCTTCCTCAATTCTAAATTCGGGGCAGCTGCAGGCGGGACACACCCCGACTACTTCATGCTCAAGGTTACATCTGTTGCATACCTTAGTCACTTTAATCTGCTCCAGTAGTCTGCGCCCCAGTCGGGCAATTTCCTAGCAGGCCATCCATCGGCTCCACTAAAGGCAACCATATACCTACGGCGACAGTCGGACCACTTCGCCCAGAAGCTACCAGCAGGTATGTCTATAGTTGTATTAAGTATGCGAGTTCCACCCGAGTTCCAATGCCCCCAGCTGTTCATGATCAGAACAAGCGGCTCGCCATATTTCTCTTTGATTATGTCTCTGTCGTCAGCACCAATGCATGCCATGGCGTGACTCCAAGAACCTCGCCTCTTACTGAAACCATTCTTGTCCCTGGTGCTACTCCATCCCTCACCGCCGCATGTAGATATTCCGTACCCTTGGTAAAGAAAGTCTCTTACTTCCTCAAACGAATCAAGCTCAGTAGCCTGACGGATGCGATGCTTCAGTCCGAAATTTTTTATTTCATCGGGAGGAGATGTGCGTCCCCACTTCCCGGCCAATCTGGACGAGTACTTAGTGAGGTCAAACCCAAACTCGGGATAGTCTTTACGCAACCAGATGCCACTCTCTTGGCAGACAACTCGACCAGCATGTGAACAATTCCACCCATCATTTCCGTGACCTCTCCACCAGTACACCGCTTCGGAACTGCACAAACCAGCCTTAACAGCAGCAGGCGATACTTCCGGTGGACCCTCTATCTTTCCTGTCTCTTCGTCCGGTTCTCCCGACACAATGTCACAACACATTGTTAGTTCAGCAGCGTTAATAGTTGAATGGCTAACGCAATCTCCACGGCGCTGTGCCGCCCCAGGTTGGGAGCCAGGGTACAGCATGTCGATGTTCTTAAACGGGATTACAAGCTTACCCTTTCCTTCATCCATCCACCCGTTGTCAGCCGAAGCATCCATTCCAACGGTGTAATCCATGATGTCAAGAAATTTTGCATGTTCTTCCGGGTCAGAATACACGCCAGCAAACCCCCTTGAGTAAGCCCGGAGGAGCTGTATTCCTGTATGGACCCCCTTGAGTCTTTCTCTTACTGGTTTGTCGCCCATGCCAATGCCTTAAATGTGTCTATGATTTGTTTTCTTTTCGCTGTATCTAACGGGACATTGTCTCGGCCAACCTCCGATATAATAAAATCGTTAACCGCCTTTGCGTACCCAGGAATCCGAGGTATCTCTCCAGCTTGAACAGCCAGAGCCCCTGCGTTTTCGTGAGCCTTGCGAACATCTTCAGTTGTTCTAAGTATTACTTCATCGGAACCGACCACTAACGCCAGCCCAAAATACAATCCTCGAAATTGTTCGGATGCTTCAGGGTAATCCTTAAGAGCATTCGATACAAATTCTAGCTGCCCTTTTTGTGAAGGTGTTGGTTCGTACTCGTCGGTATCCACGGACTGAACGTGCGGCGCAACCTTTGCGGCAAGATACAGCAAGAGGAGAACCAGCGGGATGAATCTAAGAAGATTACTCATGGTCTTCATCTCTCCAATGCTTAGCTATAACATCACCAGCGGCAGACACAGCCTTGGTTTCGGCTTCACATCCTTCGCAAGCTTCCAATAAATCTCTTATCAAATCCATGCGAAGTTGATGTTCACCTGGGCTTCTCTGTGAATCTGTTTTCAGGAAAAACGAAGCAACCTTCGGCCACATTATTCCTGCCACTGAAAGAAGAACCAGCATAGACACTACTATTACTTCATTGCCCATCTCTTTCCTCGTCTTCCCTTGATAGTAAAAACATTTTCCTTAAATCGACAAAACAGTTTTCTGCAAGCTTTCCAAAGACAGGTCGATACCCGCTGCCCTCTAAGCCGAGCTCAATCTTTTTCCTCCTTATTTCTTCTGTCTTACCTTTGACGTACTGGTCAAGGATTGCGTGCTCATTACTCGTTGCATTGCCAGAGTCGGCTCTCATGACCATATCATATATGTCGTCTGGCACTGGGTCCATCCCATACAATTTATCTAAATCCTTTCTTTCTCGTTTTGGCATCTTCCTTGCCGCCGTTATATCCCATCCAAAGGATGTCTGTTGTATACCTTTAGCTTCGCGTAATCCTTTACCGCCTTTTCTAAGCATCCATTGCATAAAAACCTCGCGTTCTTTTTTCGATCCCAATCCGTAGTTCTTGACTGAAAATCTGTCATCTGGATATACGTGGTAAGTGGAACATTAGCAAGGCCGCACTTGTCGCACCATTTAAGTTCAACGCTTCCCATTACGAAGCCTTCGTATTATTTCTTTTTGCTTTAGATACTTAAGCTCCAGCTTTGTCTGTCTTTTTACAAGCATGGTGTACCTTCGCTCAAGGCACCACCATGTCTCCTTCCATAGCGGGTCAATGGCAGCAGCCCTGCGTCTGCGAGCTTGCACTCTGAACCACAAGGACACGTTGAATCCAATGCGATGCATGCGGCCAGCAATGAAGTTCCTTACCTTAAACCCTAGCTTCCTTAGCTTGCTTTCTTCATGCACTTTTTTTGTTGGGTAGCTCATCTCAATTTCTCCGTGATGCCTACAAAGTGCGACTTACCATCACGTATAGGCACGTTAATGTGCAGGAAATCTCCGTCCGATTTAACTAATTGAAGTCCATATCCATGCGACCAGTTGCTAGGATTTTGGTGCATGTATAGTTCTTGGAGTTCGCATAGGCAACCTGGGTTCCATGCCCCAATAACTCCAGCAGATATAGTTCGTATGTGGTAACTGTCAGCACGGTGACTGTGCGCAAAGACCACATTCCCGCCGAACCTTTCCGCATGAACTTTTGCTGCGTTTACGGCAGTCGAAATGCCATGCACGAAATGACACTTGCCCAGCTTGATAGTAGATGGAAGGCCAAGGTCATGGTAATACTTGCCCTGCCTATACAGTTGTATGCTTCTGTCACTTAAATGCAGTACATGCTCTGTTCCGTAGAGCATACGCAGGTGTTCAGCTTCAACGGATACATCAGGGGCACCGTTCCTTAGTGCATTGGTGACGCAGTATTTTTCAATGCGTGCTTCGTGATTGCCTTCAAGAAAATGTATCTCTGCACCTGGGGCAGCCTCTTGAATTTTATCTAACAAATCGTTGCCCGCTGCTACGTCTTCGTCGAATTTATAGGTGGACTGCTCGACGTACCCTAATGTGTGGTGCTGGGCAAGGAACCCCCCGCAATCCAAGAAGTCTCCCATAATTACAATCTCTTTAGGCTTAAGAGATTCGAGGTCTCCAAGCATGGCAGCAACAGCAGGCTTGTGCATCTTGCACCCATGCACATCGGGTATGATGAACCTAACGTAGTCAGTCTTGCGAGACTTAGTACGCTTTCCCTTGGGGGCACTAAAGTCAGACGACCTGTAGTCTTTCAGACTTTGCTCTGTTCTCTCTAGCTTTTCTTCCGTCGACTTGAGTTTTTTCTTAAGAGATTCCAGTTCCCTGATGTGCTTCTCTGTCTGCTCAAGAATATCAGAAGCTTTATTTCCTTTTAAGTGTGCCATCTGCCAACTCCATTACGGCTCGTTTTAATGTGGACACGGCCAGCCTTGGCCTTCCAAGCATGGGACCGAATGTATTTGTTACCCTCTGCCACGTTCTCGTTTTAATTTCTTCTGGGCTATTTATCCAGATGTCTGTAAGGTCATGTACTATTTCTTTTTGTTCACCCGTAAGTGAATCGTAGAACCCTGATTTATTGTCATGCTCTATAGACATTAAAGCTTCGGTCGCTTTGTTTTTTTTACTCAAGACTTGCCCTGCCTTCCCCAGCAAAATTCCCACTCATGTGTCTCAAGAATACAAACCTTTGGTATCTGAACATAAGGTCCGCAACATGTCACGCCGTCCGTGAGGGTCACAGCAAGAAACTGTGGAGTATCTTTGAGAAGGAAGCCTGCTGTCACGCAAGGCTCTATAGTTTCTTTTAATTCTTCGAGCGTTTCTTCTAGGTCGCTCCACCTAGACTCTTCGCACTCAGCGTCTATCCATTTAACAACAACCAACTTCATCGCATACCTCCTTGCAGCGAGACAGTTATTTATTTGTACGTCTACAATACTCCGCGATCAAGAGGGCATCAGCAGTTGCGTGTGTCACATCAACAAAATCTGGGAACAAATCCTGTGCTAGCTGCTTATGTCTGTTCTTCCAGTCAGTGTTGGATTCGCCTTTCTCTCTCTTTAGACCAAGTTCTTTACACCAAACTGCTGGCCTTACTTTTTCAAAAGGAATGCCGGATGCTGTCATCAGCCCTAATAGCATTCCAAATGACTCTCCAAACTTAAAAGTGCTAGCTACTCCTTGTCCCGGCATTGAGTTAACGGACTCAACGACAGCTTCGCAATCATGGATTCCGTACCACAGTAGTTTGTTCCATATTTCCTCGTAAGATTTATCTGTCTTTACTACAACGCAAGCATCGCCATTCGAGTTAATGGCACAAATTGCGCCGGACTTTCCTGGGTCAACGCCGATGTAGTACTTGCTGCTCATTCAAGTTCTTTGGGGTCACCACTAATGCATATCATGTCCGTGTAAGTGCAGAGTCCATGCTGCACTGCCTGGAGCAAACCGATAAGCTTGTGGCTCATGACTTCATTCCGTTGCGCAAACTGCAACACAAGCTTAGTTAATTCATAATGCAGCAGGACATCCTCCCCACTGATTAGAACGTTACCTAAGTTAATGCCATCTTCAGGCTTTTCATTTTTAGACATGCGGTCCTCCTTGACCCACGCATATTATACCAATTAGTTTCGGCTAGACCGAAGAGCGGCCCTTAAACTGCTTCTCAATGACACGCCATCCTCAGCCATTTCCATCATCTCTTTCCTGCTCTTCTCCCTCTCGCGATCCTTCTCTATCTTCTCCCGCTCTCGCCTCACAGCTGACTCCTGTCGCATCTTCTCCTTCTCTGCAGCTTCAGCAAAAGGGATAAGGTTCTTGTCCCTGAAGGCATATTCCAGGGCCGTGTACCGCTCCTTGTGCCAATCGCTCATATGTAGCCCATCAATTGCAAGCTTGCACGTTTCAAGGTCGTTGAATTTAAGAGTCTCAACGATCAGTTCGTACTCCCCTGATCGGTGTCCCTTTGGTTTAAACCTGTATCGTGAATGATACTTTTGATAATGCTCGACGACCTCTTTGACATCACGCTCTGTTGGTTCGTATTCATCGCCGCCATGCTTATTAAATAGCTCGCTCATAATAACCTCCGTGAATATAAAAACCGCTCATCCACGCCAAGGATCAGTGAACCCGTGGCGTGATGAGCGGAGAGCAAGATTATACTTCTAAAATTCTTGGTCGGGAACGTCAGAACCTCCTTCTTTTTCCTTTCTCTTATTCTCGATCCGAACTTTTGCGGCCTTCACAGATTCATCAAGCATATTATGATGACTGCGAATCCACTTAAAATTCTTACTGGCATCGGCCCGAATCTTATCAACTCCCTTATCTGACCGAGCCTTTTTCATCTTTTCAATGATCGCAAACATGACATCATCGTCACCCACCGGACGATTGTCATCGGCGGCAACAGTCACTTGACCGTCAGAATTCGCGGCAATGTCTTTTGCTTTGATCCTGGCAGCAAGCGTTGCCGTTCGGTTCTCCGGCGCTGTGCTGTTTACTTCTTGTACAGCTGCTGCAGCCCTAGCAGTCGTCACACCACTGTAACCTGACTCCAGAGGATCCTTAGCCCAAAGCTCATAGGCTAAACCGAAATGCATCGCCAGTGCCATGCAAGCTCCTCGCCGGTGAGTGTCAGTAATGTCGCGAGAAGTAATCTTGTCAAAAGGAATAGAGTTATTCCGATGATCCATGATTGCCTGCGGCACAGCAGGTGTTCGCATTCCTTCCGAATGTTTAATGCGAATCATCAGGTATCCACCGACCGGGGCTTTAAACAAGATGCCACCATCGGGTGCCTCAAGGGTTTCAACAGTCCAGCCCGGTGCATGCTCTCGCATCAGCTGCATCGTCCGAGCCCAGTTTATATACGAGGCGCTGAATGACCCTCCTCCCTTTGTCTCTACTAAATTTTTAGTCGCAACTCCGGCCATGTTTGGCAGGCTATCGGAATGTTCGTACATCTGCTCAAGCTCCTTATAGTTATTTAATTTTCCTGGCCCGCATCGTAATAAATTCACGAGCCGCCACGGTATACTCACTTCGCTTTTGAATCGAGCGAACAATCTCTCGTCCATTAGGCATGCGAGCAATGTTCGCATCCCCCATTGCGTATTCAACTTCGGCCTTAAGAATCTTTTCCTTCGACTCAAGACCTCTCTTTTGCTTCCGAAGGTCTTCGACCTGCATCCATTTTTCAACCAGCTCATCTTCTAGATTAATAACAACACCCTCTCGAACGCTGTGAAGCTTGCTAATAATCTCTGGTGTTTTGGGATGTTCCCAGTCGACAGGTGGTGGGTTGTCTGCTTCGACTCGCTGCATCATGTCAGCCGAAGCATCGATAATCGCATCGATAATGCTATCGTCCCGAGGCACCACATAAACACGATGCTCAAGGCCAACCCAAACCGGAACATCGCATCGCTCGGTTTCGGTGACGGCCATGTGCTGCTGGCACTGGATGAGATACTCATTCGGGATTGCATCCGTTCCTTCCTCTCCCCATTCGGCATACATCTCCGAGGTCTTCGCTTCGACAGGAATGTAGTCAAGCGCGAATGACCATGGCAACTTCTCTAGATTTACCTCTTCAGAGCACCACAAGGCGTCAGGTGTGCATGAAAGGAAGGTATGTTTCGGATGGATCAGCATCGGGCAATCCATATAAAGCGTACCACCCACTCGCTGCTGATACATCGACAAGCAGGCAGGCTCAAGCGCGTGACCTCGACGCATTGCGTCCGTCATTGGATCGTGATCGCTCGGATCCTTTTTCTTCTCCATGAAAACATCGAGCGCCTGCCCATATCGCGACATGCCCAATACTTTTGACGACTCGCTCGCCCCAATAGTTTTCTTCCTCGCTTCGTACCATTCTTTTGTGTACGCCATCGGGCCGGTAACAGGAAGCTCTTTTGTCTCAGCCATTATCGTTCTCCATTTCAATAACATTTTTAACAATGTGCCGGTCAACAATAACCAAAGCACGGTAATCTTTATTCTCTTCGCTCGGGCCGGTAACAATCACTCGCCCAGTCTTTCGGTATTCAGGATCGAGAGTTGATGTCTCGCTGAAGGCAAGCTTACTGCCGACAGCCCCCTTTAACCAGACCACATTTTTATAAGGAACGACCAGCATGCTAGCACCCCCCATTCATGTGTTTGTTCCAGATTTTACGCCGACCACTTGGTTTGCATCTAGGCATCAGTACATCAATCCTCTTCCATATTGTTTGAATCCTACCCTTTTTGAAAGGGCGATCCTTTGAGAAGTGTTGCTCCGATATATACGCTCTTCTCTCGTGCTTGGCTAAAACTTTTTCCACGGTATCTGCAATTTGTTGAAAGCTCAGACCGCAGTGCTCGCGGAGAAACCGGATCAGCCTATAGACGGGTCTGTTTTCAGCATCGAAAACATACCGCTGATTCTTTCCGTGACCCACGCTTCGCATCCCAGTCGGAGCCTTCTGGTTGACAGCCTGCATCCTCCGCTTCTTCTCAGCCAGCCCTTCCTTGATCCTCTGCGAACGAAGCCTGCTTTCAAACTGAGCGAACCCAGCTTGCATCGTGAAGTTAAGTTCGCCATAAGGTGTAGACATGTCGATGTTATCGCGCACTGAAACAAGCGTGATGTCATCTTTGTGCCATGCTTCCATCTGGCTGAGTGCGTCCGAGCTTCGCCGGAACGCTCGGTCAAGAGTGCTAATGATAATCACATCTCCAGAGCGGAGCTTTGAGCAGAGCACTTTCGCCGTCTTGCGTTTCCTGAACTCAATCTTAAACGCTGACTCCCCGCCATCGACAAACACGCCACCCCACTTGAGGCTTTTATATTTGTCGTTGGTGAGTAGCAAATTGTACTGTTGCTCAACCATCCTCTTCTGTGCATCGAGTGAATAACCGAGCTTCTCCTGCTGATCGGTTGACACTCGGATGTATCCGTAAGCCTTGCTCATTGCTCATTCTCCAAGGGCTAGTCGTTGTAGTGGTAGTAAAAATTCCCCTTCCGAATCGTTCGGTCACCGTTGCTGTGCCAATACCTATTGCCACGCTGTCGGGTCCAGTTTCCATTGCTGTGAATGTAGGTATTAGGTGAAACGCGAAGACTCCGTTCGCCGTTGCTGTTCCAGTACCTATTGCCACGCTGATACGTTCGGTCACCGTTGCTGTGCCAGTACCTATTGCCCTGGCGATACGTCACCGCATCAGGCTCTCGAACGGTGTAGCTCTTGCCGAAATAGTACCAGTTCTGCGCGAGTGCATCACTCGCACCCGCAATAATAATCAACGCAAAAATAAATCTCATTGCTCATTCTCCCTCTATTAAATTGTTTCATCTCCGTGAATTAAAACATTAATCACAAGCGATATCATCGCATTGTCCACTCGCATTTCAGACATGTGCTCCGACATCTCCGGTGACTCGCTTACCGTCACCAAAAAATCAGGCACTCGCGGCAACTCTCTTCTTTCTTCCACTTTTCTTCTCCGAAACTATTTTCAAACCAAGAGCGTTCATGATCGCTGACAGAGTCTGCCCACAACCATCGCTCTCTCCACGCAGGTATCGATAAACGGTCTCGGGGCAAAGGTCTGGGCATCCCTTGACGACCGCATAAGCCGACACCCCCAGCTTGTCCTTGCGCTCTTCGATTGCTTCCCTAATTAGATTATCCACTGAACGGACCTCCCTTCGGGTCTTCGATTTCGTCCGCAACAAACTCTTCATACCGCAGAATCGCTTCGTTGACTCGGCCCAACGTCTTGGAGTCCATCTCGCACTTTTCCCTGGCATTCAGCAATGCTTTGAATAGCATGCTACTGATCGTAACGTATTTGCCACATTCTTCGGCCACAAACGCTTCAGCATTCGCGCATGCTGCGGCAAGTATCTGCTCAATGTCACTGGCAGGTTGGTCATCATCGCCATCAAGAAAATCCTTGTCAAATTCAATGCTCAAATCTTCCTCGCTCTCTGGCTCGCGCCATTCTTTCGGTTGCTTGTTCTTCCATCGGTGATTATTATTCTTCATCCTTGAAATCCTTTCCGGCTCGAAGCCGATAAAATCCATATGCTTGTATTGCCATTTTATATGTTCTCATGAAATCGTGATTATCTTTACGGGAATCCATTTCAGATTCCATCAATTCGACAACTGCTGCAAGCGCAACTCCACGGTCTCGCAGAATCCTGTCCATTCCGTCAGCCTCCCTGCCGCCTCTAAATCGTCGAGTAACTGGTGAATCTCCGACAGGTCAAGCAGTCGGTGTTCGACCGTAGTACTTGTGTTCGTGGGGGAACTCATTAACAATCAACTCCTTCGATCAAACTTCAAATCTTCCGGTATGGGTCCGGTCGATTCGTATACGTCCGAGTCGCCCTTCCACTTTGCCAGGAGTTTCTCGCCGGTCGAGTCGTCGATGTAATAAGTCCACCCGTTCCAGTGAATGTACATGCATCCCTCTCGGGCATCAATCTGATAATCTTCACCATCGACCTTCTCAAAATGCAGAGAGGTCGTCAATCCCTTCCACTTCTCAAGAGCAGTCTCTACTTCGCAGGCAACCGTCTCTGCCGCCATGCTCTCGGGCTGATGCTCTGCCGGAATGCTCTTGATTATTTCAACCAAGCTTTCAACGCAACCATACAACTCTTTTACTGCATCGATCATACTCATTCTCCTGAAAATGCTTCGACAAAAGTAATGAAAAGAAAAACGTAAACCGTCCCTGTCAGTGTTGCTAGCAGAAATTCCATTCCCTGCCCCTCCCCTTATCTGATTGGTTCTAGTTTCAGTGAAGTAAGACCTTCAATCGCGTCTTCAAACCAGTCCAGGTCAACGGTGTTCGTATCAATCTGAAAGCCGAGTTCATAGTTGTCCGCGAACATCGTCAAGTCTGCATCTTCCTCAATGAAATACAACAATCTCGGTTCGCCATCCCTGTCTTGCTGAGTGAATGGCAGGTCTACGGTATCGGTCCCGATGAAACCCTTGAAACTGTATGAACTAAAATC
>Ga0209337_1000185_pt1 | contig 49717 bp, 47 predicted proteins | sample LinPmetageLP53_FD_184044 | JGI IMG/M metagenome (GOLD analysis project Ga0209337, IMG submission 184044) | Marine viral communities from the Pacific Ocean - LP-53 (SPAdes) (version 2) | ecosystem: Environmental > Aquatic > Marine > Oceanic | place: Pacific Ocean | collected 2010-02-08
TGGGAAAGTTTCGCCAGTCTGCCATGGATTGTACCAGTAACGGCAACTCCCCAGAAAAACAGCAACCCGTTAAAAATGGGGGGTTACCGGTCGACTTTTCAGTTTGATTTCAGTTGCACCGGGTAGCATCAATAATCGAGTCACGAACGCAAGAAGCTGTATATACATGGTTTTAGGAGCAACCTATGAGCGATAGACATTTCTATGCAGGTATGTCCAGGCGGCGCCTTATCCAAGGAGCTGCCACGATGGGACTTCTTGCCGGTTTCGACAGCTTGTTGCCGGCCTATGCTAGAGGACAACTGGACAACACGAACGCATTTCACACCGTGCGTAATGGCGCTGACATCTACGACCTGACCGTCGCGAGAACACCTCTCAAGATAGGGGGCACAGTCTCGGAACAGCCCATCACCATCAACGGCACTCTGCCAGCGCCTCTGGTGCGCCTCAAACAGGGGCGCGAGGCAATCTTGCGTGTCACCAATACGCTACCGGAGGCAACATCCATTCACTGGCACGGTCTGATTCTGCCGTACCAGATGGATGGCGTTCCTGGCGTCAGCTTTCCCGGCATCATGCCCGGCGAAACGTTTGAGTACCGTTTCCCGGTCGAACAGCATGGCACCTACTGGTACCACAGCCACTCTGGCCTTCAGGAACAGCTAGGCCACTATGGGCCGATTATCATTGATCCTGCCGAGCCCGAATCGGTGGCCTATGACCGCGAATACGTTGTGGTTCTATCTGACTGGACCTTTGACTCTCCCGAGGACGTATTCCGCAACCTGAAAGTGGCAGAGGGCTACTATAACTACAACCAGCGCACCGTTGGCGACTTCTTCAAGGACGTCGAAACCATGGGCTGGGATGCCGCGTGGAGCAAAGCCGGCATGTGGGGCAGAATGCGAATGAGTCCCCGGGATATCCTGGATGTAACCGCTTCTGAATATACCTACCTGATGAACGGGTCGCCTTCCGCCAGCAACTGGACCGGGCTGTTCCGTCCCGGCGAGAAAATTCGCCTGAGATTCATCAACGCCTCGGCGATGACCTTCTTTGATGTCCGTATCCCGGGACTCCCGATGACGGTTATCTCCGCTGACGGTCAGCCAGTGCAGCCCGTAGAAACGGATGAATTCCGCATTGGCGTGGCGGAAACCTACGACGTGATTGTACAGCCAACCGACACGGCTCACACCGTGTTTGCCCAGTCACAGGATCGGTCGGGGTATGTGCGCGGAACGTTAGCCACCCGCAAGGGAATGGAGGCGCCAGTACCGCCCATGTATCCGCGAACCGAGCGCGGTATGGCCGCCATGGGCATGGGCGCGATGAGCATGGGCGCCATGGGCAAGGACGGCGATATGAACATGGACAGCGGCATGGACATGGGTGGCAAGATGGAAATGATGTCAGGCAGCAACGACAAAGCCCATGGCAAAATGATGATGGATGGCACCGGCTCGGGAATGAGCAAGATGAACTCCGACAAAGCAACGATGAATGAGGTCCCGACGGCGGGTCGGCCGATATCCCATGGCCCCGACAATCACGGTCCCGGCGCAGCCATGGTGGCTTCCAGCCCGCAATCGCGTCTGGATGACCCTGGTGTAGGCTTTGAAACAGCCAACCATCGGGTGCTGACTTATTCCCAGTTGCAGAGCATTGAGGGCTGGCCCGACAAGCGCCCGGCCGAACGCGAGGTGGAACTGCACCTTACCGGCAATATGGAACGTTACATGTGGTCGTTCGACGGCAAAAAGTTCTCTGAAGTCGATGGCCCGGTCAAGTTCTACCATGGCGAGCGCCTGCGATTGATCCTCGTCAACGACTCGATGATGGATCACCCCATTCACCTGCATGGCATGTGGATGGAACTGGAAACCGGTGCAGGTGAATATCGTCCACGCAAACACACGATTTCCGTCAAACCCGGCGAGCGTGTATCCGCGCTGATCACAGCGGATGCACCGGGTGACTGGGCTTTCCATTGCCACCTTCTGTACCACATGGACGCAGGCATGTTTCGTGTCGTGTCGGTCGTTTAACGGGATAGGGGATGAACATTATGATGAATCGCATCAAGTGGGTTGTGGGTGCCTCAGCCTTAACGCTTGCCTCGGGAGCCGGCGCCGCCGGTACTGGCGTTCAGGCCGAACCGGACTGGACGCTGCCGATACACGACAACCAGGTGTTTGGCCAGGTTCTGTTTGACCGGATGGAATACCAGCGTGACGGCGACAACGAATTGGCCCTGTGGGACGCCCAGGCCTGGATTGGTAAAGATCGCAATCGGCTCTGGGTCGAAACGGAAGGTGAGACTGATCTATCCAGCGACAGCGGCGACATCGAAAATTTTGATGTGCAGTACAGCTATCGCTTCGATCGCTTCTGGGATATACAGACAGGATTGGGTGCCCAGACAACGTTTGGCCCCAGCCCTAATAAGGAGCGCTATTCGGCCATTGTTGGATTGCAGGGACTTGCCCCCTACTGGTTTGAGGTAGACACAAATCTCCGAGTCACCGACGACGGTGACGTGTCATACGATCTTGAAGCCGAGTACGACTGGCTGCTGACCCAAAGGCTCATTTTGCAGGGCCGCGGCGAAACGCTCGTTGCCTTCAGCGATGTTGAGGAGTGGGGCGTCGGTAGTGGCATCAATAATGTGGGCCTGGGGCTCCGTCTGAGATACCACTTTTCGAGGGAGTTTGCGCCCTACGTGGGTGTTTCTTACACCCGCTTTCTGGGCAACACAGAGGACCTTCGTGAGCGCGAGGGGGAAGACGTCGAGTCCTCCAGCTTCGTGGCGGGCGTCCGGTGGTGGTTTTAGTACGATAATGCCCAGTAGAAAAGGCTGGCCCCTTTGCGTGGGTCAGCTAGTGTCCTCATTTGGAGGATTTCGTCAAAATCATTGCCGACCTTCCGCATGTTCGGCTCAATGACAAACGGCCGGACTAAGGCCCGGCCGTTGTATCAGATCATGAAATTACACGTTGATCAGTAACTGATATTGACCATAGCTACGACCTTATAGGTATCCTCCGGGTCATCTCCGTAGAAGTCTCCCATGAAACCGTAAGAGCCGCGGAGGCTGATGTCATACAAGCCGGCAAACTTTTTACCAACCTGGGCAGCGACTTCAGTGCCAAGAGTTGAGCCGTTGGCCTGAGCAGCGCTGTCGGGCGCGTCGTCGGCAGCGCGGAAGTAACCGGTGCCGTACTTCAGGTAGTAGTCGTTGGAAAGTTCCTGATCACCTGAGACCATCAACCCCATCAGACCATACCCTTGGTAAGCCGCATCCTTAACTGACCTAGCACCCTGGGCACCATTGTTGTAGTAGTAGTCTGTTCCGAAGATTTGCAGATTGCTGCTATTCAGCTCCCAGCCTGACTGGTTTGCCGCGAAGCGATCTGCACCATTGCTGCTGTCATCAGCCGGAATGTAGATGCCGTGAATCTTGAGGCTTGCGTTGCCCCAATGCCTCTGGGCATACAGATTCAACATGTACGTGTCGCCATCTGTTGCGTCAGAGTCACGCCCGGACGACTTTTTGTAAAGTACCGAGCCGCTATAGGCCATTTTGTTATAGGTAAAATCGGCGTAGGCACCGAAATAGTTGTCATCCGTTCGAGCCGCCGTACCATTCAGAGCATCCGGACTGCTGTTGCTGATCTGAGCTCCGGTAAGGCCGTAGTGGAAAACCTCGCTGGGATGAAGTTCGGCACTCAACATGTAGAAGTCCACGTCGTCCGCAGAATCTCTATCGTTTTCTTCCCACTTGAACCAGCCACCTGTCAGCGTGGCCATACCAACATTGCCCGCAAAGGAGATGCCGTTCATATCGTCATTGGTGACGAAGCTCTCGTATTTACCGAAACCATATCCCTGGATACCGGCTCGCACCTTCCAGTCGCTGTTTGGCACCTTCAGTTCAGCGTAGGCATTTTTTGTTTCAACGCCAACGCCATCGGCGCTGAGCTTTCCGCAGTCGTCACCCTGGCAGCTCCCGGTCTGACCCCAGGGCGAATCGAACTCGCCGTACCAGACCAGGCTCACGTTATCGTTGAGGTTCCCGGTGATCTTTGCACGCAGGCGCTGATCAACAAAGGCATTGCTGCTATCACTGGGCGCGCCAAACTCTTCTCCACGCGCGGCCAGATTTTGTGTTTCTGAGGTAGCCTGAAGGCGGTAATAACCGTTCACCGTGAAGGGGGAATCGCCTTTCTTGAGCTCTTCCACTTCAGCCGTCAGTTGATTTATTTCAACCTTCAGGTCTTCTACGGTCGGTGACGCACGCCCGACCGGCTCCGCGGCCAACGCCGGTGTTGCTACTAAAGCTATCGCCAGCGGAGCGCTTATTGATTTGAAGATTTTGCTCACCTGAAACTCCTTATTTTAATTTTCATATCGACAACGATTTATTGCCTCAATATGGATGTGCCAGTTAAACGGCACTTAATCTTGACGCACAAAGCTTGTAGTGGTCAACTGAAACGAACCTGAATTTTCAGCTAAATTTCATTTTCCCGATTTTCGTACTGACATCCCCACCCGTCAGACTGTCAGACCTGACGACGCATCAAAGAGGCTATTTCGCCCCCAGCGCCCATTCTTGGAGAGGTGCTATGATTGCTCACTATTGAAAGGCATACTGGGCGCCAAGCATGCAATCCGACCATTTGGCGCATGAAATCGAGATGGCCGCAATGAACCGACGAGTTATCTCCTTGCTGCTGCCGTTGTTTTTGGGTGGACCGGTTCTGGCCATTTCCGAAATATCGGGTGGTCAGGAGGGCGCTGCGATGAAGGGTTGCGATTTCAACTTCGGCTGCCTGAAGTTATTAGATTGGCTGGATAGATTATGCATTGTTCACGTCGACCATCACGTAGAGGCTGGTTCCTGTTTTTTTTAATCTGGTCTGTCAGCTTTTTGCTGCATTTTTTTTGGGAAATGATCCAGGTGCCTTTCTTTACAGGGATGATGGAGGCGTCCCATGGTGCGGTCGTCTGGCTGTGCACGCGGGCGGCAATCGGCGATGCCAATATTGCACTATTTGCCTATGGCGTCGCCGCAGCGGCAACTAAAGATGGCTTTTGGATACAGGGGCGGTGGCGCCGCCATGCTTTAGGAGCGTATTTTGCTACCGGTCTGCTTATAACCATAGTCTTTGAAGCCTGGGCCACAGGCGCAGGCCAGCGCTGGAGCTACAATGATTCTATGCCCCTGTTTCCCTTCCTTGGCACAGGTATCGCCCCTCTAGCGCAGTGGATTATCGTTCCAACAGTCTCGCTCTTTGGTTTGCGTTGGCTCTACAGAGGCTGGCTTGATCTCAGACGTCAGGGCCGCGATCACCCCCAGCAATGAATGCCGGAGCCCCGGGCATCATATAAACCGCCCTACAGACAACTGCACATCCACACCAATCACGAGTGTGGCGGTCAGCGACACTACACTATTGATGATTGCCACCATTGCCAGACTTAGACAAGTACGATCACAATAATACGATGTTCCACTGTGACTGATCGACTCATCCATCACTCAACTCCGAAGTCCTTGCGAACGGTTGGCATTACGTATGCCACTCCCGGCCATGCCGGCACCAGACACAGCCGCAGTCGACGTGATTGCAGCTTATATCCCGTCGCTGGCTCCGCAAATGCAAACCCGCCAACGGCGCCAGCAGACGCCTGGCAAGTGTGGGCCGGTAGAGACGGCGCAAAAACTCGCGCGCATCCAGATGGTTTTCCTGGCGGCGCATGCACCAGCGATAACCGCGGTTACCCAGCAGCCCATAAAACGCGCGGTTCACCAACGCCGCCGCCATCGGACGCTCCAGGGATTCTCGCCAAAGCCGGTTGTAGTCGTCACCATGCAGCAGACTGCGTGCGGCCAGCACGCCGGAGGTGATGGCCGCGCGCATCCCGAAGCCCCACAGCGTATCCTGGAAACCGGCCTGCTCACCCGCTACCGGGTGCACCCCGGACAATGCGGTTACAGGGATGCGGAAGTTCCCAACACCGCCGTGCGGCTGAGGATTCATCATCTCCATGCCGGCCAGCCTCTGAAACGCACTGACAGTTCGCTCCACATACTTTGCTTCATCCCTGAAACCAGTAAACATGCAACTCTTTACCGTTCCCTTGCCTCCCATTACCAAAAGGTAGGCATACCCTTTAGGGGCAAGGTTGTTATCACAAATTGCCCAGAAACCGTCCGGCATGGATGTATCGAAATGATAGCCGACCGCAATGGCATCGGCGGCCTTTGGGCCAGTCGCCAGGATGGCCGGGCCCCGGGCATGCCGCAGCCGGCTTTTGAAATGCACCTGCACGCCCAGTTCCCTGGCCTGTCTCAGCAACGCCGTGTCCAATGTGTCTGGCCCGGAGCCACGCTCCACCAGGTAGAACAGCGGCTCAATGCTCTCAATGGCGTACGGGGAATCCCAGGCATCAAAGGCGGTACCCCGGCGGCATGGAACTCGCTTGAAGTCGGTGGTGATTCCGAGTTCCTGCAACACCGCCAGGGCATCCTGCTGCGTGCTCCAGTTCTCCAGCCCCTGCAGGTCCCGTTTGAAGCGGGAACCCACCTCGGCCCGGGCCTCATGCACGATGACTGATCGCCCCGCCCGCGCCAGTGTGATGGCGGCCGCCAGCCCGGCCGGTCCGGCGCCGGCAATCTCGACCGCGCCATTTCTGTTGTCTGACATCATGGCTCCGATACCAGTCCCAGCCTCGTTGACGCCCATCATGTCCGCACCCGCCTTCCCCTCACCTTGCCACAAAGACATAAAACACAGCGATACCCGATCACTGGGCCTCCTTGAAGTCACGGATGTGCAGCAGGTCTTCCACCGGCAGCACGGCTATGATTCCATCGCTGGCAAGCCCCTTGTGCACCGTCCGGGCAATGAGGTCAACGATCTCGTCTGCCTGCTCGGCTTCCGTGAATATCTCCACGCGAACGGAATCGGCCATGGTGTCCTTGGCATAGTAGTTTTTATATCGGCCACGGCCATGGGTTTTAGACACAGTCATACCGGAAAAACCAGCCGCGATCAGCGCATCCTCTACTTTCTTCAAGTCCAGACTGGAGAAGATCGCAGTCACTTTGCAAAACTTCGTATTCATTTCGCCTCCTCGTCAGTGAGCTGAAGAAGGATCGCTCCGGTTCTTCGGCTTGAAAAGACAGTTAATCACCCACAACTGAACTGACACTGAAAATAGGGAACAATCTGAAACCAGCCGGGGCTATACTGATTTAAGTCAAAGAAGCCTGGCCGCCCAGGCGAGACCCGCCACCCAGTCAATAAACGGCACCGGGTAAATACCCAGCAGCAGTATTGAGACGGCAACAATCAGAAGGGCGAGCTTCTCTACCCGACCCCGGCCGGCATCCGCCACCGCCTGCTGCATACCCGGTTCGCGCAGATACAGGGTGATGATCACCCTCAGGTAGTAGAACAGCCCGATAACGCTGCCGATAACGATCCCTCCAACAAGCCACCACCGGCTGCCTTCCACACCCAGGGCGATGATATAGAATTTACCGAAGAATCCGGCGGTCAGCGGAATGCCGGCCAGGGACAACATGCTCAGAGTCAATAATGCTGCCAGCCAGGGGCTGTGCCAGAACAGTCCCCTGTAATGGTGCAACCCGGAGGCATCCTCGCCACTGCCAGTGCCGGAGACATGCATAATCACGCCAAACGCCCCCATGGTGGCCACAATATAGGTGAACAGGTAAACCCCGGTGGTTTCCAACGCCAGGGGGCCACCTACTATAACGGCCACCAGCAGGTAGCCCATATGGGCGATGGAAGAGTAGCCCAGCAGGCGCTTCAGGTCAGGCTGGAACAGGGCCAGCAGGTTGCCACCGAACATGCTGAGAAGAGCCAGCAGGCTGATCAGGCCAAGGAGCCATCCACTGCCGAAGACCGGGGCCACCAGTACCAGCCGCAGTAATACCAGAAACACCGCCAGTTTGCTCACCGTGGCCAGCACAGTGGTCGCCGGCGCCAGACCTCCCTGGTATACGTCCGGTGTCCACTGGTGAAACGGTATGATGGACAACTTGAACCCCAGCCCCACCAGTAACAGTGCGGCGCCGCCCAGAATCCAGGGGTCCGGACTGCCAGCAACCCCCGCGGCGAGTGCCGTCAGCTCAAGGTGGCCGGTGCGGGCATAGATCAACGCCATGCCAAACAGCAGAAAGGCGGTGGCGGCGGCGGACAATATGAGGTATTTGATCCCCGCCTCCAGGGACCGTTCTGTCCGGAAACTGTACGCCACCATGCCGTACAAAGGCATCGACAGCAATTCAAGGCTGATGAACAGGGTGGCCAGGTGGTTGCTGGCCACAAGGCCCAGGGCACCCGTTACCGCGCAAAGCAACAGCAGGTAAAACTCTTCCCGCGGCCCCCTGTAGCCGGCCAGGTAACCATGGCTCATGGCGGCGATAAACAGGCCGCTCACCAACACCAGCGCGCTGCCCAAGAGGGCAAGGCCGTCAAAGATCATCAGCGGCGGCGAAGAGGGCGCGGCCGAGGCCAGCGGCAGGCTCGCCAGGGCCAGGGCCAGACCGCTGACAGTGACCGCCGCGGTACCACCGTGGTGGCGTCGCCAGGCGACGCCCAGCATTACCAGTACGGCTGTCGAGGCGACAATAAGCAGGGGCAGCAGCCCCACAAGATCGATCAGGGTCAGCATCAGTTCATCCCTCCTGCCCGGACCGGGCCCGCCATGAACAGGTCCGCCACCGGCCGGACCATTGACGCCGTGGTATCAAGCAGGGGTTGCGGATTCAGGCCCACTGCCAGGGTGAGTCCGATCAAGGCCAACATCATGCCGTACTCCCGCACATCCGGACCCGCGAGCAGGCCCGGTTGTTGTTCGCGACCGAAATGCACCCGCTGCATCATCAGCAGTGAATAGATCGCGCCAAGCACCAGCCCGGCGCTGGCGATGACCACCACCACCGGAGCGCTGCGGAAGGTACCGAACAGTACCATGAACTCGCCAAGGAAATTGGCCGTGGCGGGCATCCCCAGAGAGGCCGCCAGGAAAAACAAGGTCACGCCGGGCAACACCGGTATTCGGCCCCAGAGCCCGCCCATGCGACGCATATCCCGGGTATGAATGCGTTCAAAGAGCTGGCCACTGAGAATGAACAGAGCGGCACTGGAGAACGCATGGGCCACCATGAGTACGATTGCGCCCTGGATCGCCAGTTCGGATCCGGAATAAACGGCAATCAGCACGAACCCCATATGGGATATGCTGGCATAGGCAATCAGCCGCTTGATATCCTGCTGGCCGCAGGCCAGGACCGCGCCGTAAATAATACCCACGACCCCCAGCGCCATGGCCACCGGCGCAAAGGCCTGGGACTGTTCCGGAAACAGCGGAATCGCAAAGCGCAGCATGCCGTAGGCGGCGGTTTTCAGCAGAATGCCCGCAAGGTCCACGCTGCCGGCAGTGGGCGCCTGGGCGTGCGCATCCGGCAGCCAGCCATGAAAAGGCACGACAGGCAGCTTCACCGCAAAGGCAATAAAAAACCCGAGCATAATCCAGAAGGACAGATTGTCGGGCACGTCGGCATTCAACAGTGCGTCATAGCTGAAGGTTATCTCGCCGGAGCTGGTGTAATGCACGAACACCAGCGCAAGGATCGCCACCAGCATCAGCAGGCCGCTGGCCTGGGTGTAGATGAAGAAGCGGGTGGCGGCACGAATCCGGGTTTGCCCCGGGGAGCCGCTGTGCCCCCAGAGGGCAATCAGAAAATACATGGGTACCAGCATCACTTCCCAGAACAGGAAGAACAGGAGCAGGTCCAGCGCCAGAAACACACCCACCACGCCGCCCAGAACAAACAGCAGATTCAGATGAAAAAAGCCCACCCGCTCGACAATCTCTTTCCATGAGCAAAGTACCGCCAAGGCACCGAGAAAGCCGGTCAGCGCAATCAGGATCAGCGACAAGCCGTCCAGAGCCAGATGAATCTCGATGCCAAAACGAGGAATCCAGGGGACTCGCCACTCCAGCAGCCACGGTCTCTCGCCGGTGCCATAGGCGCTGAAATCACCGCCTGCCCAAAGCACGACGCTGACCGCCAGCACGAACAGCATGGTGGCCAGGGCAATCCAGCGCGGCGCCTGTTCGCCCCAACGCTCCGAGTGCCAGCACAGCATGCCACCGAGGAAGGGAATCAGAATCAGCCAGAACAGAATCATGCGCCACCTCCCTGAGTCATTACCAGGCCAACCAGTATCACCGTGGCACCGAATACCATCACTTTGGCGTAAGTCCGCAGCTGGCCGTCCTGGGACCGCACCAGGCCCGCATTGCACAGGCGGGCAATCACGGCCGGCAGGTTCATCCCCAGGTTAATAAAGTCGAAACGCAGCACGCGTACCAGGGTCTGCCAGGGCCGGACCAGTGTCCGGTCGAACAGGGCATCGAAGCCCCAGGCCCGGTTGAACAGAATCCAGAGCCGCGCCCCCAGGCCCCGACCGACCTTTGCGTCAAGCCACCGGCGCCGCGCCAGGAACAGCCAGCCAGCCAGAGCCAGGCCAGCAAGCACCGCTCCGGTCGCCAGGAACTGAAACAGGGTGTGGCCGGCGTTCGTGGCATCATCGGGGGGCGGCGGGAACACCACCTCAAGCCCCGGGTACAGCCAGGCACCAACGAAGGTGGAAAGCACGGCCAGGATTGCCAAAGGCAGGTGATGCCTGAGGGGACTGGTGCCCGGCCGGGGATGGCGTGCATGATCACTGCGGGGCTGGCCATGAAAAATGCCCAGGATCAGCCGCACCGTGTACAGGCCGGTTAGCACGGCTCCGGTCAGACCCGCCGCGAACAGTCCGTAGTGGCCCGAGGCCATGGCCTGCCAGAGAATCTCGTCCTTGCTGAAGAAGCCCGCGGTTACCAGCGGCAATGCCACCAGCGACGCGCCCCCCGCCAGGAAACCGGCATAGGCGACCGGCAGTTTGCGCCAGAGCCCACCCAGCCGGCTCAGATCCTGTTCATGGTGGCAACTGATGATAACGGCCCCGGCTGAAAGGAACAGCAATGCCTTGAAGAAGGCGTGGGTCATCAGGTGAAAAATGGCCGCGTCAAACGCCCCGACCCCCAGCGCCAGGAACATGTAGCCGATCTGGCTCATGGTGGAATAGGCCAGCACCCGCTTGATGTCGGTCTGGGCCAGGGCCGCGAAGGCCGCCAGCAACAGCGACAGGGCTCCGATGATGCCCACCAGCCACATCACATCCGGTGCCAGCAGGAACAGCCCGTTCAGGCGTGCAATCAGATAAACGCCGGCGGTCACCATGGTGGCCGCGTGGATCAGGGCCGACACCGGAGTGGGGCCTGCCATGGCATCCGGCAGCCAGGTGTGCAGCGGCACCTGTGCAGACTTGCCCAGGGCACCGCCAAGGACCAGCAAGGCCGCAAGATTGGCAGTGACACTCCCCTCGGCCCAGACCCGTGGTGCCTGCTCCAGCACCAATCCGATATCGAGGGTGCCGAGTTCCACGAAGATCAGGAACAGCCCCAGGGCAAGGAATACGTCACCTGTGCGGGTCACGATAAACGCCTTGAACGCCGCCCGCCCATTAGCTTCGTTCTGATAGTAGTAGCCGATAAGGCCGTAGCTGCAAAGGCCAACGCCTTCCCAACCGAGAAACAGCAACAGCAGGTTATCGGCCAGCACCAGCACCAGCATGCTGAACACAAACAGGTTCATCCAGGCATAGAAGCGGGTTATACCGGCCTCGCCCACCATGTACCAGACAGCGAACAGGTGAATCAGGAAACCCACGCCGGTGATGATCGACATCATGACCAGCGAGAGACGATCAACCACCACGCCCATGGTCGGCTGGAACTCGCCCACGGAAACCCAGGTCCAGAGCGTGAACCCCTGGCTGTCGCCGGAGAAGGTCAGCAGCGCCCAGGCGGTGGCCAGCGCGGCCAGCCCCACGCTGCCCACGCCAATGGCCGCGCTGGCCCGCGGTCCCAGCCGCCCGCCGGAAAAGCCGAGAACAATGGCACCGGCCAGAGGTAACAGAAATGACAGTAAAGTCGCAGCCATCATCATCCACGCATCCTGCTGACTTCGTGCAGCTCAAGTGAACGGAAACGCTGGTAAAGCTGTATCATCAGCGCCAGGCCGACGCTGGCCTCGGCTGCCGCCAGGGTGATGACCAGCAGGAACATGGCCTGCCCGTCCGGCTGGTTCCAGGCGGTGCTGCCCACCACAAAGGCCAGCGCGGCGGCATTGAGCATGACTTCCAGGCTCATGAGAACGAACAGCATACTGCGCCTCAGCATCAACCCGGCCAACCCCAGGCTGAACAGAATAACGGCCAGGATCAGGCCATGCTCCATCGGGATACCAGTCATCGGGTGCCTCCACGGTTGCGATTGCCCCGGGGTTTGTTGCGCCGGCCCACGTGGGACGCCGTCACCAGCGCCGCCAGCAGCAGAATGGCGGCCAGCTCCACCACTATCAGCCATGGGCCGAACAGGGTGAGGCCGATGTCCCGGGCGGTTATCAGCTCACCGTCAATGGTCATGCCTGCCTGCCCGTCGCTGATCAGCGCCACCAGCGCCACCAGCAACACCAGAGCCAGCAGCGACGGCCCGAGCCAGTAGCCCGGACGTAGCCACAGGGGATCCCGCTTGGCCTCCGGACGCAGGTTGAGCATCATCACCACGAACACGAACAGCACCATTATGGCGCCGGCATAGACGATAATCTCGAGAGCACCGGCAAAGGGCGCACCCAGGGCGAAGAACACCAGGGCGACGGCAATCAGCGAAACAATCAGGTACACCACCGCATGCACCGGACTGGAGCCGCTGATAAGACCGACCGTGGCCAGCACCGCCACCAGGCCGCTAAGGTAGAATCCCAGTTCCATCAGTAGTTCCTTTTTTGGTCAGGGTAAAAGCGTACGGACATCCTCCGGGACCTCCTCGTTCTGTGCCTCACCTTTATCCTTGCCGGCGATAGCCATGCCGGCAACCTTGTAAAAGTGGTAGTCGTGGTCCTTGCCGGGGCCGTTGATCAGCAGATCTTCCTTCTCGTACACCAACTGCTGACGCTGGTACTCGCCCATCTCGAAATCCGGTGTCAACTGGATGGCGGAGGTGGGGCAGGCCTCTTCACACATGCCGCAGAAAATGCAACGGGAAAAGTTGATGCGGAAGAACTCCGGATACCAGCGGCCGTCGTCTTTTTCACCTTTCTGCAGGGAAATACAATCCACCGGGCAGGCCACCGCGCAAAGGTTGCACGCCACGCATCGTTCTTCGCCGTCCGGATCCCGGGTGAGTATGATGCGGCCCCGGTACCGGGGAGGCAGATAAACCTCCTCTTCCGGATAGTTCACGGTTTCCCGCTTGCGGAAGCCGTGCATGAATACCATCCACATGGTACGCAACAGCGACCAACTGGCCGGTATCAGCCATAACACCGACAACACCTTGTTTTTTCGCATCTTTCCTCCCTATGAACCGGTCAGTAGCAGCACCGCCCCGGTAGCCAGCAGATTGACCAGGGTCAGCGGCAGACACACCCGCCAGCCAAAGCTCATCACCCGGTCATACCTGGGCCGTGGCAGCGATGCCCGGAGCAGGATAAACAGCATCAGGAAGAAGCTGGTCTTGAGGGCAAACCACACAATGGGTGGCAGCCAGGGGCCCTGCCAGCCGCCGAAAAACAATGTCACGATCAGCGCGGAAACCAGCACCATGCCCACGTATTCGCCAATGAAAAACATGCCGAACTTCATACCGGAGTACTCGACATGGTAGCCATCCGCCAGTTCCTGTTCCGCCTCCGGCTGGTCGAAAGGGTGGCGGTGTGTCACCGCGATGCCGGCGATCAGAAATGTGACGAAACCCAGGAACTGGGGAATCACGAACCACAGGCCTTCCTGGGCCGCGACGATGTCGCGCAGGTTGAAGGAGCCGGCCATGGCCACCACACCCATGAGCGACAGCCCCATGAACACTTCGTAGGACAGGGTCTGGGCCGAGGCTCGCAACGCGCCGAGCAAGGCATACTTGTTGCCACTGGCCCAGCCACCGATTAACACCGCGTAGACGTTGATGCCGGCCAGCGCGAGGAAGAACAGCAGCCCGATGTGCATGTCCGCCACCCCCCACCCCGGTGTTATGGGGATAATAACGAAAGACAGCAGCAGGGAAGCGAAGGCAAGGTTGGGTGCCAGCATAAACAGGGCGCGGCTGGCAAAGGGCGGAGTCCAGTCTTCCTTGAAAAAGATCTTCAGCATATCGGCAATCAGTTGAAGAGTGCCGAATGGCCCTACCCGGTTGGGACCATAACGATCCTGCCAGAGGCCCAGCAGCCGACGTTCGACCACGGTCAGTGCCGCTCCCACCACGACCACGGCAAGCAGGATCACCAGCGCCTGGAACATGGCCCAGAGAGTGGCTGCCAGTTGTGGAGTCCACCAGCTCATGACTCACCTCCCGTGGGTTTTCCTAAAGTGAGTGTCGCGCCCTGCCCCAGGCCGGGCAACAATCCCGCGGGCAGGCCAGCCCAGCCGGGGGGCCAGTTTTCCTGCTCCGATACCGTAATGTCCGGACCGCCAAACAGCATCAGGCTGTCGCCCTCACGCACACCAAGCAGCGTCAGGCTGTCGCCGTCGCGCACGCCCAGCGCCTCGGCATCCGGGCGGGCCAGGATGACCACCGGCGCGGTCATCCGCTGCCGGACAGGTTCAGCCCGGGCAGACGTTTCCTCGCCCCCGAACACCCGTGGCAACACCAGCGCCCGCAGCCCGCTGCTGTCAGTGGCGCCGTCATCAAAGACCGGGTCGGGGTATTCGCGATGGCCGGGCTGAGGCCGAATCAATCTTATGCCCGGGTCCCCTCCGCGCAGGTGACCGCCCACTTCATCGGTGAACTTGTTCCACGCCTGCGGGGAATTCCAGCCCGGCGCCCAGGCGAAAGGTATCTGCTGCCGGGGCCGGTCAAATCCGCTGTAGCCTTCCATGGAGTAAGCGAAGGGTGTATCGGTATCCTGTGGCGGGCGGGGTTCATTTACATCGAGGTTGGCGCGCATGGCGGTGCGGCCGCTGTAACGCTGGGGCTCACGGGCCAGCCGCAGGCCCTCTATGCGATAATCGGGCCCGGGCGCGGCATCCACAATCCCGGCCAGGCCTGGATGGGCCCCGGCGCAGGCCCGGGTGGCCAGATCCAGGCTGATATCCCCGGGGGCTTCGCCCCGCAGCCCGGCGGCCAGGGTGTGTAACCAGCGCCAGCTCTCGTGAATTCGGGTCTCGGGGCGCAGGTAGGCCGGTTCGAACACCCGGAAGAAGCGCTGGGCCCGCCCTTCCAGATTTACCAGGGTTCCGCTCCCTTCCGCGAAACTGGCAGCAGGCAGGATGAAGTCCGCCCCCTCGGCGGTTCTCGTCCGCTGGTGGTCCAGCACCACGCGGGTGTTGGCACGGGCCAGGGCCTGCTCCACCCGGTCGGCGGGCAGGCGTTGATACAGGTCGTTCTCCAGCACCACCACCGCATCGGCCCGGCCCTCACTCAACTCATCCAGCGCCCAGTCCAGTGTCTGCCCCCCCATGAGCGACAGCCCGGTGCTGTTGGCCTCCCGCCGGATCAACACCAGCCCACCCTGCGCTGCCCGCCTGGACAGGGCCCGGGCAACCGCACCGGCGGCTTCCAGGATGGCCTCGCTGGCGAGGGAGCCGCCGCTGACAACCAGCGGCCGCGCCGCTTTTAACAGGCTGACGGCGATTTCTCCGGCCCGCTCCTGGCTGGCCGGGTCGAGGCCGTCCACCGGGGGCGCCGCCGGGTCGATGGCATGAGCCACCGCGAAACCGAGCCGGGCGATATCATCCGGCGCCAGGGCATGGCGGGCGACAGCGACACTGTCCAGCTCGGTGGGCGCTGGCCAGACAATGTGCAGCGGGTGGTACCGGTCCTGCCCCAGGGTCTTGACGGCCTCGGCATTCCAGGCCGGCACGCCGATCTTTTCAGCCAGTTCTTCCCGCCGTGACAGCACAGCCTGACGCAGATTCAGCCCCAGGCGCGCGGCGCTCTGGACCGGGTCCTCGCCCAGCACCAGAATGGCATCGTGGCGTTCTATTTCCCGGGGTGTCGGGGTGGGCAGTCCCGACGTTTCCTGCAGCCGGTTCATTATGGCCAGGCACGCCTGCTCCCGGGACTCTATCCCGGTGGAAAAGTTTTCCGGCCCCACCATGGCCAATAGCTGGTGATTGCTTTCCAGACTGGCCCGGGGCGATCCGATGCCGATGATGCGCCGGGCCTGACGCAGGGCGCCGGTGATACGCTCCAGGGCCGGATCTACCCCCAGCGTCACGGCCTCCTGCCCCGGCCGTTCGGTCCATTCCGGAACCCGTGGCCGGTCGGCGCGGTTGACGTATCCGTAACCAAACCGGCCGCGGTCACAGAGGAAGTGGCTGTTAACCTCACCGTGGTAGCGGTTTTCGATGCGGCGAATCTCGCCGTAGCGTTCCCCGGGGCTGATGTTGCAACCGACCGCGCACTGGTGGCAGATGCCGGGGGCATACTGCAGGTCCCACTTTCGGGTGTAGTGATCGGAATGACTCTGGTCGGTGAACACCCCAGTGGGGCAGACTTCGGTGAGGTTGCCGGAGAACGGGCTTTCCAGTGTGCCTTCGGCGTATCGTCCGAAGTAGATGTTGTCCCGGGCACCAAAGGCGCCCAGATCGGTGCCGCCGGCGTAGTCATTGTAAAAGCGCACGCACCGGTAGCAGGTAATGCAGCGGTTCATTTCGTGGGCGATGAACGGCCCCAGGTACTGGTTGCGGCGAGTGCGCTTGTTGAACCGGTAGCGGCGGCGGTCATGGCCGGTCATTACCGTCATGTCCTGCAGGTGGCAATGGCCGCCCTCCTCGCACACCGGGCAGTCGTGGGGGTGATTGATCATCAGCCACTCCACCACACTGGCCCGGAAAGCCCGGGCTTCCTCGTCATCGATATCGATTCGGGTCTGGTCCGCCGCCGGGGTCATACAGGACATGACCAGAACGCCCTTGTTGTCGTCCTTGTCCTTGTACTGGCGCACCGCGCACTGGCGACAGGCGCCGACACTTCCCATGGCCGGATGCCAGCAGAAATAGGGAATATCCAGGCCCAGTGACAGACAGGCCTGGAGCAGGTTGTGCGCCCCGTTGACCTCGTAGGTTTTTCCGTCCACGTGAATCGTCGCCATGCTTGCTTCTGCCTTCACCTAGAAAGTACGATCACTGTTTGTTGAAAGTGACTGTTGAAACTAACGGTTGTTTGCCGGCGCGTCCGCTGCGACCCGGTCCGGAACGCCCCGGGTGTCGCCGCTTACCTTGCCAATGCCCTGCTCAAACTCCTGCCGGAAGTGCCGCAGCGCTGTTTCCAGCGGCATGGCGGCGCCAGGGGCAAGGGCGCAGAAGGTCAGCCCCGGGCCACAGTCCGCCGCCAGCTTGTCGAGCAATTCGATGTCGCCGGCCTGCCCCTGTCCCTTTTCCAGGTCCCGGAGCAGTTTTACCACCCAGGGCAGACCATCACGGCACGGAGTGCACCAGCCGCAGGATTCCCGGGCGAAGAACTCCTCCAGGTTGCGCATCAGCGATACCATGCCCCGGTCCTCGGGGACCGCCATCATCAGGCCGGTGCCCAGCCGGCTGCCGACATTGGCGATAGAGTCAAAGTCCAGGGGCAGCTCCAGATGCTCCGGCAACAGGAAGCCGGTACTGGTGCCGCCGGGCAACCACGTCTTGAGCCGACGGCCTTGCTGCAGCCCCCCGGCCCGGTCGAGCAGCTCGGCCCCGGTGACGCCCATGGGCAGCTCCCAGAGGCCCGGCTCCGCAACCGGCCCCGACACGCCATAAAGCTTGGTGCCGCCGTCACCGGTACGGTTGCCGGACAGGTTCTGATACCAGTCAGCGCCATGGAGAATCACGGCGGGTATGTTGCACAGGGTCTCGACGTTGTTAACCACCGTGGGCCTGCCCCAGGCTCCGGACTGGCCGGGGAACGGCGGCTTGGCCCGGGGATTGGCGCGCTTCCCCTCCAGTGCATTGATCAGAGCCGTTTCCTCGCCGCAGATGTAGCGCCCCGCCCCGGTATGCACCGCGATGTCGAAATCGAACCCGCTGCCATCAATATCCGGCCCCAGCCAGCCGGCTTCGCGGGCCTCATCAATGGCCCGGTTCAGCACCCGGGCCGCCTCCACGTATTCACCCCGCAGAAAAATGTAGCCTTGCCGGGCGTTGTTGGCCCGGGCTCCGAGGATCATCCCCTCAATCAGCAGGTGGGGTTGCTGCTCCATCAGCAACCGGTCCTTGAAGGTGCCCGGTTCCATTTCATCCGCGTTGCAGATCAGGTAGCCCCGGGGCATGTCACCCCCCTGCAGCGTCAGGCTCCACTTGACGCCAGCGGAAAAACCGGCGCCGCCCCGGCCACGCACATTGGCGTCTTTCACCACGGTGATGATGCCCTGGGGGTCGCTCTCGGCCAATGCCCGGCGGACCGACTGATAACCATCCTTATCCAGATATTCGCCGAGCCAGACCACCTCGCCGTCGTCCCTCAGCCTCCAGGTCAGCGGATGGGTTTCGGGTTGACGCTCGGTACCGGATTGCCGTATCCGGCTGTGATAACGCAGCGGGTTGCCTTGACCTGAGGTGGATCCGCTCATTCGTAGCCCTCCAGCAGGTCGGACAGATCCTCCGGTGTGACCGGCCCGAAGGTTTCGCCGTCAATCATCAGCGCCGGGGCACCGTCACAGGCGCCGAGACAACACACGGGTAACAGGGTGAAGCGGCCATCGGCGGTGGTGGCGCCGTAGTCCACTCCCAGCTTCTCCACCAGGGCCTGTTTTAGCGTTTCATACCCGGTCAGGAAGCAGGAGCTGCTGTCGCAGACCAGGATCACATGGCGCCCTACCGGCTGACGGAAAATCAGGCTGTAAAAGGTAGCCACGCCGTCCACCGCGGCGAATCCCAGGCCCAGCAACCGCCCAACGGCCATGATGGCACCGTCGGGAACCCAGCCATGGCGGCGCTGGACGATTTTCAACGCCTCGATACAAGCGGCCTGGGGCTGCTCGTAGTGTTCCTTTTCCCGGAGAATCGCGGCTTCGTCGTCCGGGTGCAGTTCAAAACGGTCACTGCCGATCAGTTCGGTTGTGTGCGGGGTTGTTGCCATCATCAGCGATCCACGTCTGCCATTACGAAATCGATACTGCCCAGGTGGGCGATCATGTCCGGCACGAAGCCTCCGCGCATCAAGGACGGTATCTGCTGCAGGTGCGGAAAGCTCGGAGTCCGGATGCGGGTTCGGTAGCTCATGTTATTGCCGTCGCTGGTCAGGTAATAACTGTTTATGCCTTTGGTGGCCTCCACCATTTGCAGGGATTCGCCGGGTTTCAGAACCGGACCCCAGGACACCTGCAGAAAGTGCGTGATCAGCGTTTCGATGTGCTGCAACATCCGCTCCCTGGGTGGCGGGGTGGTCAACGGGTGGTCCGCCTTGTAGTCGCCCGCGGGCATGTGATCGACGCATTGCTGGATAATGCGCAGGCTCTGCCGCATTTCCTCAATACGCAGCTGACCCCGGTCAAAAACGTCTCCGTGCTGCCCCAGAGGCACCTCGAAGTCGAAGTTCTCATAGCCGGAATAGGGCCGCTGCTTACGCAGATCGAAGTTGCAGCCAGTGGCCCGCAGGTTGGGACCGGTCACGCCCCATTCCAGGGCCTCGGTGGTGGTGAAGGCAGCCACATGCCGGGTCCGCTCCCGCACCAGGGCGTTTTTCATCATGGCCAGCTCGTATTCCCGCAGCCGCGGCGGCATCCAGTCAAGGAACTCCTGCACCAGTTGCTGCCAGCCCACGGGCAGGTCCTGGGCAAGGCCGCCGATCCGGTACCAGGCCGGATGCATGCGAAAACCGGTGATGCCCTCAATCACCTTGTAGGCCCGCTGGCGGTCAGTGAAGCTGTAGAACACCGGCGACATGGCGCCCAGATCCTGCAGGTAGGTCCCCAGGAACAGCAAATGGCTGCTAATACGGAACATCTCCGCCATCATCACCCGGACCGTCTTGACCCGGTCGGGCACCTCGATACCCGCCAGTTTCTCAACCGCAAGGACATAGGGAAGGTTGTTCATTACGCCGCCGGTGTAGTCGATGCGGTCGGTATAGGGAATGAAGCTGTGCCAGGTCTGGCGCTCGGCCATTTTTTCCGCGCCCCGGTGGTGATAGCCAATATCCGGCACGCAGTCGATGATCTCCTCGCCGTCCAGTTGAAGCACGATCCGGAAGGCACCGTGGGCAGAGGGATGATTGGGGCCCAGATTGAGGAACATGAACTCGCTGCCATCCCGCTCACGCTGCATGCCCCAGGCTTCCGGTTCGAATTTCAGCGCCTCCTGCTCCGTCTGCTGCCCCTCCACTGTCAGGGTGTAGGGGTCGAATTCCGTGGCCCGCGCGGGATAGTCCTTGCGTAATGGGTGGCCATGCCAGGTGGGCGGCATGAGCAGCCGTTGCAGATGGGGATGGCCGGTTGCGGTAATGCCGAACAGATCCCAGATTTCCCGCTCATACCAGTTGGCATTGGCAAACACCCGGGTCACGCTTGGCAGGTTCGGGTCGCCACCGGTCAGCGCCACCTTGATGATCAGGTCTTCATTACGATCCACCGACAGCAGATGATAGAAGACCGTGAAATCCGCGGCTGGTAGCCCGTCACGGTGGGCACGGAGCCGCTCGTCCACGGCAGAGAGATCGTAAAGCATGGAAAAAGACGCCGGCGGCGCCTTCAGGTGGCGCAGTATCTCCACTATCCGCTCACGTCGCACCCACAGCACCGGAAGCCCGGTCAGGGTAGGCTGAACGTGCTCGATGTGTTCCCGGAATCCGTCCAGAAGCCCGAGGGCCCGGTCAATGCCGGACTGGGCCGGTGCATGCCTGTCGAGAGCGTCTGTGCTCATGATGCTGACTCATCTCCTGTCAAGGTTGGGCAAATCGGGAGGCGGCGCTCAGAGTTTGTCCGGAGTCCTCAGTTCGGTGGCCTCGATTCGCTGGCTCCGTTTCTGCTCCCGCTGGGACCCCATCTCGGCCTTATAAACCCCTTGATCCCCCACGACCCAGGACAGCGGCCGGCGCTCCTCCTGAATCGAGTCCTGCAACAACTGAAGTGCCTGCAGGAAGGCCTCGGGCCGCGGCGGACAGCCCGCTACATAGACATCCACGGGCAAGAACTTGTCAACCCCCTGAACCACCGAATAGATGTCGTACATACCGCCAGAGTTGGCGCAGGAGCCCATGGAAATGACCCACTTGGGTTCCAGCATCTGATCGTAGAGCTGCTGAATAACCGGAGCCATTTTGATGAAACAGGTACCCGCTATCACCATAAAGTCGGCCTGCCTCGGCGAGGCGCGGATCACCTCCGACCCGAAGCGCGCAATGTCATGGGGCGAGGTAAATGCGGTGGTCATTTCCACGTAGCAGCAGGACAGGCCGAAGTTATAGGGCCACAAGGAGTTCTTGCGCCCCCAGTTCACCGCCGAGTTGAGGACGTCACTCAGCTTGCCGGTGAATACGTTGCGTTCAAGCTGGCTTTTGACGTATTCCTCCGATGACTGCCGGCGCCCCATCGGGTAACGGTCACTGGATTCCGGCACTTCGTCGGCCCGGGTCAGTCTGTAAGGCATGGCTGGTCTCCATAAAGGTTTGCTGACAGTGATCAAGGCCCGGACGACAATCATCGGGGACTGAATACACCCTGGAACCGAACGATTAGCCCTCCCCGTGTCCCTGAGAACCCTCGGGGGCCCACTCCAACGCCCCGGAGCGACTGTCGTAGAGCAGGCCGGCAAGCAATATCAGTATAAAAACCGCCGCGCCCCAGAACCCGCTCCAGCCCGTTTCCGGAATCACAACCGCCCAGGCAAACAGAAACACCGCCTCAATATCGAAGATCACAAAGAGCATCGCGACCAGATAAAACTTGACGGAAAACCGCTGGCGGGCGTCACCGACACCGACAATACCGGACTCAAACGGGATGGTTTTGCTGACGCCATGGCTGCGCCCGCCAAGCAGGCTGGAAACGCCTGCCATGAAGGCACATAAGCCGAGGGCAGCGATCACAAAAAAACCGGTTGCCCAGTAGTTGACCAGCAACTCATTGACCGTGTCCGACATACCCCCTCCTGTTCTGAATCATCACCCTATCCGCCCAGCCTGAAACGGAACTGAATCAGCAGAGCAATCGTTCTCAATTTTTGATCCCGATCAAATTCACAGACCCATCCCGTGGAAATTTGGGCCAGTGCCCTGGATGGCTATCCCCGACCTCCGGGGTTGCCCGGGCCCGGCGTGGATTTAACCACTGCGCTCTGGCCAGTAAAGCTGACAGATCTGTTCCCGGCAAGTCTCAGTCAGCAGAGCACTGCTCACTGCCGGACATCAAGACCTGCAGGAAACAGTAACCCTGCGGGCATAATCGAGTAGAGCAAGGTATCTGAAGGCTTCATACTGGCGCTGCTTTGAAAGCAGGTACCGCACAGACTGTGTTGTCTACTAATATGGCTTCATCGCACCGATTGAGGCCTTCGTGCAGTAACCATTGCCAGCACGATTGCCAACATCGCCAGGGGAGGAATTAGGACGACGACCACGCTACCAGTCCCAAGAGAAAGAACTGGGCCGCCAGGCCGAGGATCAGCGTGGCAGCAAAGGTTGTCACTACCACCGTGCCAAGAGCTTTGCCCACCGGCGCGAATTCCGTCGCCGCCTGCTGGTACATGGGCACGACAATGCGCAGATATACCGCCAGTGAAAGTACACTGTTGGCAATTGCAACCACCGCCAGCCAGGTGAATTGGACATCAATGGCGGCGGCGAACAGCAGGAACTTCCCAACGAAGCCGGCAAGTGGCGGAATCCCGACCAGCGATAGCAGAAAGACCACCATTGCGATGCCAATAAGCGGTTGGGCGCGCCCCAATCCGTCAAAATCGTTCAGAGTCCGTCCGATATTGGCGGCAACGGCGAAAGCGCCCAGATTCATGGCCGCATAGGCGGCAGCAAACAGTATAATGGATGGCAGAGCAAGTTCACTGGCGCCGACTGCCAGGATACCCAGAAGGAAATAGCCGGATTGGGCAATCGACGAATAGGCCAGCAGCCGAACGACGTTATCCTGCACCAGCGCGGCCAGATAACCATAGGTCATGGTCAGAACAGCCAGCCCGGCGATGATGGCGGTCCAACCACTTTCCGGGGGTAGATCGCGAACCACCTGAGCGAGTGCGAACAGAGCACCGATCTTGGGCACCACTGACAGGTAGGCCGCTATTGACAGTGGCCCACCCTCATAGGCATCTGGCGCCCAGAAATGGAATGGAACCAGCGAGGCTTTGTAACCCAGACCGACAACCACCGCCACGAACCCAAGAAGAACCGCCATTGGCATGGTATCCATACCAGGAAGATCCGCGAGTAACGTGGATCCCGCAGCGCCGAACCAGTAACTCAGGCCGAAAATCATGATCGCACCTGTGACCGAGGCGAACACGAAAAACTTCATGGCGGCCTCTGTGGCAGGGTCGGTATCCGGGTAGGCAACCAAGGCAAAGGTGGCCAGGCCAGTTAATAATGTACCCAGTACAAGGAACATCGTATCACCCGCGCCTGCCAGAACGAGCGCGCCGATGGTGGCAAAGCAAAGCAGGCTGTAAACCGTGCCCTCTCGCACGGTGCCTCTCACATCCACTCTCGCCAAAAATATGGCGAGGATGGTGGCCGGCAGCAGAATGAGTTTGGCCCACACACTGAGGTCGTCAACCCGGAAACTGCCACCAAACACCGTTGTGTCCTCACCAATCAGACTGACGGTCAGACCCGTGGCAACGATCAGACCGCTAACGGCGACCAGCAGCGCAATTTGCGGCCTACGCAGCATTTCCGCGATCAGCGCACCGACAGCCGTCAACAGTACGGCAATTTCAGGAATCAACAGTGCAAGATCACGAGCCATCACAGTGCCAGCGCCGATGTAGTGCGGTGGATGATACCCAGCACCCAGGAGGGTGCCACGCCAGTGCCGACAGTGAGCACCAGCAATGGCCCCACAGCAAGCCACTCACGAGCGCTCAAATCAGGCATGGACTGCCAGCGCTGCCGGGGCTCGCCCAGAAAGGTTTCCCGCAGTGCTTTGAGAAACGTACCGGCAATAATGGCAATACCCAAAATCACAACCACCGCGGCAGGCGAAGCGCTTAAAGTGGCAAGAAATATCTGAAACTCGGCCGGAAAGTGCGCCAGCCCGGGCAAGCCCAGCGATGCAAAGGCCGCCAACACAAAGGTCCAGCCGAGCATTGGGACCGTCTTGAGCAACCCACCCAATTCGCCCATTTCACGGGTGTGGGCACGGTCCTGGATCATGCCCACCAGCAAGAACAAGGCACCGGTAACCAGCCCATGGCTGAACATCTGCAATACCGCACCATCCAAAGCAACAGTTCGCACCGAGGGATCCAGAGTTATTGCCGCCACGGCCACACCGACAATGACATACCCCATGTGGTTAACCGACGTATAGGCGACCAAGCGTTTCAGATCACTCTGGGCCAGAGCGGCAAAAGCCCCGTAGAGCGCGCTGACAACACCGAGAACAAGAACAACAACGCCCGCTTCACGGAACGCATCGGGGGTCATTTGCAGGGCAAATCGAACCAGCCCGTAAGTGCCGAATTTCAGCATGACGCCGGCGAGGATGACGCTGCCGACGGTCGGCGCCTGCACGTGTGCGGCAGGCAACCAGGTATGCAGTGGCACCGCGGGGATCTTTACCGCAAAGGTGATCAGCATAGCGATCAATGCCCACATGGCCGCCGCGCCCTCCAGGGGGGGATTCTCAATCCAGGCTCGCATGTCGAAGGTCGGTTCGGGGCTGCCCAGATAAAGCCCGAGGATAGCAAGCAGAAGCGGCAGACTTCCCAGCAAGGTGTATATAAAAAACATCAACGCTGCCCGTTGCCTGTCTTCGTGGCCCCACCCGGCGATCATGAAATACATGGAGACAAGGGAAACCTCGAAGAAGACGTAGAACAGGATACCGTCGAGGGCTGTAAAGGTACCGATAGACGCAGTTTCCAGAAGAAGTACCAGAGCAATATAGGCGCGCGGACGTTCACGAAGCGACGACGCATAGATCACAGCAACCAGGAAAAGAACGGCGCTCAACAGCACCAAAGGCAGACTGATCCCATCAACTCCCACCCGGTAGGCGGCACCGATGGCCGGTATCCATTGCAGCTCTTCGACCTGGGAAAAGCCTGCACCGCTCGCACCCTGAAACCACATGGACAGAGCACCGATCAGTGTAAGGGCGGCGGTAATAATCGCTATGACGTGTACCGTACGCGTTGCGGGCTTCGGAAGACACAGAATCAGCACCGCGCCGACCAGCGGCAAAAACAGGGTGAGCGAGACAAGTGGTAACATGAATATGGGTTTCCTCTAAAAGCTCGTCGATGAAGCAAAAAGCAGAACAGCCAATGTGACGGCGATTGCGACCGCACTGATCGCCAGGCTGTGGTGGATGAGGCCGCTTTGGAGGTTTCGGGCTCGTGCACCCAGTGCACGCACAGCCGCCACCAGGGCGAAAATCAGGCCGTCGATACGGCGTTCATCTCCAAACCGCACGTAGGTCGCGACCCTCAGGCTCACTCTGCCCACGCAAAGCACAATCTTGAACAAGCCCCGCTCCGTTCGCTCGCCCGCAGAGGCAAGGAAGAGACCGGCGCGCCCAAGAGAAAGCACAGCTTCATACAGACGCCCTTCCAAACGCTCACATCCTCGGGCTACAGCCATTGCTGGCCTACCGACCCAGACCGTAAGCCCACCGCCAACGGAAAGTCCGCGTCGCGCCCACGGATAGACCGGACCTAGCAGGCGGGGAGCCGGCACGAGCCAGCCCAGGCCGAGGCCACACGCGGCAGCAAGAAGCCCGAGGAGCACGGCCAATGTGCCTGCGGTGACGGCGGGCAGATCAAGAACGGCCTCGATGGGGCCGAAGGCCAGGCCGAGAATCGTGGCAGGGACCGCCAACCCCCAAATGCCCACGCGCATCCAGGCACTACCGGCAACCGGTCGGGTTTCGCCGGAGCCTCGCCACAGCAGGCACAAGGCCCGGGCCATATAGCCGCCGGTCAGCAGGGTACCGGCCAGCGCCAGGGGGCCGAGCCAGGCGGCACCCTGCGCAGACAGGGCGGCGGCGATTACCGCATCCTTGGAGAAGAACCCACTCAGTGGCGGGATACCGGCCAGTGCCAGCGCTGCCAGCGCAAAGCCGGCAAAAGTCCAGGGTCTGTCACGACCAACCCCCTCCAACTGATCGAACCCGGTACCCCCGCGAGCATGCTGGAAGTCGCCGGCGGCAAGAAACAGGGTGCTCTTGATGGCTGCATGGGCGAGCAAATGCATGAGAGCCGCCAGCGGAACGCCGGCTCCAACCGCAACCAGCATCAAGCCATATTGACTGGCAGTGGAAGCCGCGAGCAGGCGTTTGAGATCACGCTCGGCAAGTGCAATAACCCCGGCTGCCACCGTGGTAACGCCGCCGACAAGTCCGACGACGAGCAACACCTCGGGTGTCAGCAGCGGGGCCGAACGGATCAGCAGGATGGCACCCGCCGCCACCAGCGTGGCCGAGTGCAGCAGCGCCGAGACCGGTGTCGGCCCCGCCATGGCACGCATAAGCCAGTCCTGCAAGGGGACCTGGGCCGACTTACCCATGGCGGCCAGCAGCAACAAAAGCCCCGCGGCGGTCGAGGCACTGCCGCCGGCCTCCAGGGAGGCGGCAATCTCGCCGGTACCGGCCGACCCAATCAGCATAAATACCGCCACGTACAAACCCAGATCGGCGCTACGAGTGTAGAGGAAAGCGCGACCGGCGGCATCCGCGGCCTCGGGTCGCTGGAACCAGAAGCCAATCAGCAGGTAACTGCACAAACCGATCAATTCCCAGGCCGCCAGCAACAGAACCCAGTCGCCGGACAGCACCAGCGCCTGCATGGCAGCCAGGAACAGGGACATTACGGCGTAGAAGCGGCACAGGCCGGACTCCCGCTTCATATAACCAACTGCATAAATCAGCACGAACGTGCCTACGGTGGCCACCGCCACCGTCAACAGCGCTTCCAGAGGTCCGGCAACCATTCGAAGCGGCATGTCTGGCAGCCCCGGCAGAAGCAGGGTTTCGGCCTGCCCGCCGGCGACCCGGGTCAGTAACCATAGACTGCCGCCCAGACTCAACGTCGCCCCGCCGAGAACCAGCGCCGTGGAGCCCCGGCGCAGGACCAGCAACGCCATGGCCGCGATCAGCGGTGGCATTATCGGTAGAAGCACTGCACTCATCCTTTCAGGTCCCCGGCTTCTTCCATTTCAACCGAGCCCTTGGCCCGGAAACGCGCAATCGCGACACCGAAGCCAACCGCCATTTCGACCGCCATGACGGTCATCACCACCAGCACGAACATCTGGCCGGAGTAGCTTTCGGGGTGCAGAAAACGCCAGAAGGCGACCAGGTTCACCAACGCGCCCGCAAGAATCAGCTCCACCCCCATCATGATCATAACCAGATTGGTCTGGGACAACGCGCCATAAACACCAATACCGAACAGGATTGCACCGGTTACAAGCGCCACGATCAGGACGAGAGTCATTCCGTATCCTCCTTGTCAGCACTATTGGCCGTCGTTTGCACCGGTATCGCCACCGCCGTGGCCGCGATCATTGCGGTCAGGATAGTAACGCCGGCGGTTTCGAAGATCAGCATGGAACGTCCCAGCAACTCGATGCCCAGCGCCCGTGTCTGCATCGCCGCATCCGGCGCCTCGGCCGTTACAGGTCCCCAATCGGCCCAAAACGCGACCACTATCGCAACACCGGCAGCGACCACGCCAGCGCCAATTGAAAAGCGCTTCTGGTGGGTCATATCCATGCCCCCCATCCCGCCCGGGTCCATCATGAACATCACCATGAAAATCGCCATGATGCTCATCTCCGTGGCCATCATCATGATCTGCAGCACGCCCAGGAATTCGGTCTGCATCGCCAGGAACATGCAGCCGACGGCAGTCTGAGAAAACAACAGCGCCAGCGCGGAACGCACCATGGACGATGTGCGAAACACCACCACGCCGAAGCCGATGGCGGCCAGCCCGAAAACGGCAACAAAAAAAGCCTGAGCGTACATTATGGAACCACCAGAACCAGTAAACCGACAACAATGATATTGAGCAGTGCCAGGGGAATCCCCAGGGTCCAGCACCACCGCATCAGATCCGCCTCGCGAATGCGCGGCAGATAGCGACCGGCCAGGAGCATCGACACGCCCACGGCCAGGGTCTTGATCAGGCTCCAGGCCCAGGGAGGCAGCAGCGGCCCATGCCAGCCGCCGAGGTAGAACACCGTGGTCGCGGAAGCCAGCGTGATCACCAGCGTCAGCCTGGCCAGGCGCAACACTCCCAGGCGCACGCCGGTGTATTCCGCGTCCACACCCCCGCCCAGTTCCCCGGGTGCGGTTGGCAGATCAAAAGGCGCACGAAACGCCAGCGCCATGGCGGCAATGAAAAACAGCACGAAACCAAGCGGCTGATAGACAATGTTCCACAAGCCGTCTTGGGAGCCAACGATCACCGTGGTCACCAGGGATTCGGCGCGCATCGCCACCGCAGTGATGGGCATGACAATGAGCATGGCGTAGGCGATGAGCTGGCCAAGGAATCGCCAGCCGCCGATCATGGCGTAGGCGCCATTCGGGCCCCAGCCGGCCATGATCAGCGCCACCAGCACATAGGCAAGCGCCGCGTTGATGAACAGCGCACCGGTAGCCAGATCCGCGATCACCAGGGTCGGCGCCAGAGGCAGAACCGCCGCGCCAAGCACCGCGACGATCAGCAGTAGCACCGGCGCCGTCTCGAAAAAGACCCGGTCCGGCGTGCGCGGTACAATGGATTCACGACCGAGGTGCGCCAGGCCGCTGAGTAGGGGCGCGGCCGGACGCAGGCGGCCCGTTGTCGTCCAGCCCTCGACCACGGCGAGCAGCCAGACGCTACCAAGCAACGCAACCAACACGATGACGAAGTTCACGAGATCACCTCCCAGGGCGAAAGGTCAAGTGATCCGACCGCCACCAGTGCGTCGCCCAGTTCCCGGCCCTCGACAAGCTTTGCGACCAGGCCGATATGGTGACTGCAGGCGGTGTCCAACCTGTAGGATTTCACCTGGCCGTGTTCCAGAATCAGGCTCAGTTGAGCCTCGCCGCGCGGGGTTTCCACGGTGGCCTCACCGGTGCCTGATCCACGCCCGATGTTTCGCAAAACAGGTAGCCCCGGCTCCCCGGTTGCCTTGATGTAGTCGAGGCTCGTGATGATTTCGTCCAGGCGCTGCCACAGGCGCGCCCAGGCATCTCCGGCGTCGTCAGCAGCGCGCGCCACGGGGCCACTCAGGCCCCCAGTGCCCGATGGCAGTATGCCGATCCCCTTCAATCGCGATTTGAGCAAAGGCGTTCGCCCAAGACGAGCCGCCAATGCCTGCAGAGCGGGCGTCAGTTCCAAAAGCCGTTTTCCACTGGCGCGGCGGATCTCCAGTTGCAGGGTTGCGGCACGATCCGTCAACCAGGCGAAGCCGAGCTGGCGCCCCGTTTGCGCCAGCCAACCCAGGTGACTGGCGATGCGCTCACATTCAAGCGCCACAGCCCGGGCCTGATCGGTTGCCGAATCGTTCTCCAGACCAGCCGCCCGCTCGATTGCCAGGCAGGCCAGCAGTCGGTAGCTCACGCTGGCCAGTGGCATGGCCGACGCCAGGCGCTCGATAAAGGTCTCGGCGCCGATCTCCTTGCCTTCTTCACTCTCATTGATCATGCCCACCAAGGATGTGGCCTGTCCTTCTGTTACGCCGTCACCGTCAAGAGTCAGCGTCAACTTGAGCCCACCAGGCAGACCGGGGAAAACCGGACCGAACGGCACCTCCATCCAGTCCATCGCCAACCCGTCGGCGCTACGAGGCAGGTCCTTGGTCACTTCAATCATGGACATGAATCCCGAGGCGCCGTGGTCATGCCCACCATGATCATGCCCACCATGATCATGACCACCATGATCATGACCACTATGATCATGACCACTATGACCGTGACCTACATGATCATGGCCGCCATGTTCGTGGCTATCATGACCGTGCCCACTGTGATGGTGGCCACTGTGATCATGCCCAGAACCTTTCTCCTCCGCGTCGCCGTCGGACTCACCGTGCTGGTGCTTGTGTCCGTGATCATGATGGTTTTCGTGCGAGTGCTGATGACCCTCGTGCTGCTCATGATCGTGCTCATGCGAATCATGATGGTCATGGCAGTGACCATGATGGTGTTCGTGTTCATGGTGTTCGTGCTGCTGCGCATGATCATGATGCTGGTGTTCGTGCTCATGATGCTGGTGTTCGTGCTCATGGTGCCGGTGCTCGCGATGATCGTGCCCATGGTCATGCTCGGGGGCCGGCTCCCCTGCCTCCCGGGCGACCAGGTCCATGCCACACTTGGGGCAACTACCCGGCTCGTTCTGGACAACTTCCGGGTGCATGGGGCAGACATACTCTATCCTGGCGTGCAGAACAGGGGCGTCGAAATCCTCGGGGGAGTCTGAGAATGCGCCCTTGGCCAGCGCGCGCTTCAACCAGTCAACCGCGTCGATCAGGCCGGCTTGCGAAACACCCGCGGAAAAATCAGGGTCCGGTAGCGTTGACGGCGTCTGTCCGCCCAAATTGACAATGGCTCGCGGCCTCGGCATCTGCGCATAGAGCACCGCCACGGCCTCGTTCATTTTCTCTGAAAGCTCGCCGATAATCAGGAGCATGCTCGCATCGCGAGGTGTCGCGGTGATGCGCATACCTGCCGCTGTCACATCCAGGCCATGGGACAGTGCCACTTCAGGCCCCGGGACGATCAGGCAGCTCAGGTTGCCCGCGAGGGCCCGGGAAACCCACTTCTGAAGTACCGTGAACCGCTCCTGCCGCTGGCGCGCGCCCGTAATCTTCATTGTCGGGTCAGAAGTCATTGCCGCCTCAATGCCCCCTGACTCCAGCCGTAGAGCAAACCAAGAAAGAGAATGGCAAGGAACACCCCCATGTCATACAAAGCAACCAGCCCTACTTCCCTGTATACAACTGCCCAGGGGTACATAAATGCCATTTCCATGTCGAAGGCCAGAAAGAGCAGCGCGTAGCCGTAGTACCGTGCGTGATAGCGGCCCCAGACCGGGTCCCGTGACAACACTCCGGAACTCGCTGGCACGTCCTTGCCCGGCTCCCGACGCGTCGGGCCCATGGCACGGGCAATCCCAAACAGGGCCAAAACCGTAGCTGCGATGCCAAGCACCAAGGCAAGCAGCAGACCGTACTGCTCCAAAATACTCATCATCCAATCCTCAAGTCGCGCAACGGAGTCTGCACTCCGATAGCGTTCTCCAGAGACAAGATCAATATGCCCTTAACTCGCTTCTTGGTTCCGCATGGGCGAACCGTACTTCCCGAGCAAACAGAGGCTAAAAACTCACCCGCAGATATCCTTACTCCAGTCCATGATGCTTCCCTTCATATACCTTGACGTTCCTTATCTTGCCTCCCTCATTGAGCAATTCGAAATCATTTCCAGACAAAGGCTTTATCTTGTTACAGGAATAGTCGCGACCATAGACAGATGTGCAAAATTTACCGTCTTTGACCTCCCATCTTCCGATATAGTGGGTAAGGTTTCCCTGCTGTTCGCGATATTTGGTCATTCCATAGATCGAACCATCAGGATCATAGTACTCATGAAAAGTTCGAGTGCGAAAATTGTCCTGAGCATCTCGGAATTCCATTTGCACCGTGTTTCCGACGACAACATCTGCGACATCTTCGCCAGAAAGAACTTCTTCAGCGTGCAAAAATGGCGCTTGCAAAAAAGTCAAAAATACGAACAGTTTAAAATTTATTGCTTTCATCTGGTTATCTCCCAGTTTCTTTCAATTATTGTGATCACACGAACAACAGCCTTAAGTCGTATCGTAGGATTGTGAAGAAAGCTCAATGTATCAATTGCATTACAACAGTCCACTTATTTTCCACTCCGCTCAACTGGCCAGTCACTAAAAGCGATGAAGTAGAGCAAAACCAGATTGACGATGGGGATAAGTATCAAGACCCCCATCCAACCCGGATAGCCCGTGCGCTGGCAAATACGCCAGGCCGGGATGACGACTACGATGGCAATCACCAGCATCCACAGCCAGTGCCCGGCCCACATGGTGTTGCCAAACATGTTTTCCCCCATCGTGATACTGCCCTCCATGTTGAATTCCGATTACTGGTGACCGTGAGCATGGGATTCCTCGTGGCCGTTTTTTTCGGCTGCTGCAGCCCTTTTCAGGAAAAGCTGCCCGGATACCGCGATCACGATCATCGTGACAACCGCCACGCCAATGACAAACGGGTCGGTATTCAGTTTGACCCAGACAAAGCCGCCCAGCACGAGCAAATCCAGACCGATGGCCGTTGCCGGCACCCACGCCCTGGCCTTCACATCGTCGCGCAGGTAGCGAAGCACGCCCCAATGGATGGCAATGTCCATAACCAGGTAGAACACGATACCCAGGGCGGCAATCCGGGAGAGGTCAAAGAAGGCTGTCAGAGCCAGCCCCAGGACCACAGTGTAGACCAGCGTGTGCTTCTGGATGCTGCCCGGCATACCAAAATGACGGTGAGGGACCAGTTTCATTTCAGTCAGCATGGCAAGCATGCGCGAGACAGCAAAAATGCTGGCCAGAATGCCACCGGAGGTGGCCGTCATGGCAATGGCGACCGTGAACCAGAGGCCATAATCCCCCAGCGCCGGACGCGCGGCAGCCGCAAGGGAGTAATCCTGGGTCTTGATGATTTCCGCCAGGGACAGGTTGCTGGCCACGGCAAAACCGACCAGGGTGTAGATCACCACGCAGGCGGCAATGGAAATAATGATGGCGCGACTCACGTTCCGGTTAGGGTTTTGCACCTCGGAGCCGCTGTTGGTGATGGTGGTGAAGCCCTTGAAGGCCAGTATTCCGAGCGCCGTCGCACCCAGGAAATTGCCTGCGGTTCCGGCCTCGCCCGGGCTTGAGAAATCCACCGCCAGGCTGTCGGCAATCCAGACACCCACCAGCCCGAAAACCAGTATACCGCCGATTTTCAGAAACCCGATAAAGGAAGCCACGCCCTGAATCATTCGGTTACCGAGCAGATTGATCAGAAACGCCGCCAGGATCAGCGACACACCCAGAATGGACACCATGCGACCACTTTCATCACCACCGAACAGTTGCATGGTGTAGGAACCGAAAGTACGCGCGAGGAAGCTCTGGGCGATCACCATCGAGAAATACATCAGCAAGGCGTTGAACGCGGTCGGCAGCCGATTGCCATAGGCTTTGTAAAGGTACATGCCAATGCCCCCGGCTGAGGGGTAGGCATCAGAAATCTTGATATAGGAATAAGAGCTGAAGCTGACGATCACCGCAGCCGCCAGAAACGCCAATGGGAAAAGAACACCGGTCATCTGCGCCATCTGCCCGGTAAGTGCAAAGATACCGGCGCCGATCATGACGCCGGTACCGAGCATAACGGTTCCCGCGAGTGTGAGACTGCCTTCCTTATAACGAGTGGTTCTATCTTGCTCCCTGCTCATTTAACCTCCGGTTATTTTCGTTTCATGGGCGGGATCTTTGAACAGCAAAACGGATCATGCTTGGCATTGGCACGAACGTTGTCATCTGTAAATCGATACCACGCCAGCTTCCTTTGAGCCCACCACCCCGCCTTCAACCGGCCACCATGTGCTCCAATCACCTCCAATAACTCGTCGGTAGACCAATGAGTCCCATCGAAGGTAACGTCTAACAGATTATTTGGCTTGCGTTCGGCAAAATCAACACAGGGGTGATGATTGAGTTCGTGAATAAAGTCAGACCATTCACTCTCTTCAAAACCTTCCACGACAAGTTTCCGTCGCAGCAGGAACTGTTCCTGGTTCGATGTTTTATGTGCTTTAGTCATGGCGGGCCCTCTTCGCCTTATCATTTCCCCTCAATGACAACATGCGGACCTGAACTGCGACTGAAAATCAGTGAAGGTTTTCGATGAAATTGACGTACATCATAAAATAGAGCCAGGGCAACCCCTGGCTCCTTATTCATTCCGATCAGAACGAGATGCGGGCACCGACGACTGCGAACCAGTCTTCTGTGCCACCGCCTTCGGCTTTAGCGAGATCTGCGGTATCACCGTACTTGCGCTCATGCACCACGCCCACGTAAGGCGAGAATGCGCGATCGATCAGGTCATAGCGTAACCGGAGCCCAGTTTCGGTGGAAACCAAGCCTTTGCCCACGCCAATTTCCTCATCCTCGCTGAATGCTACCGTCGCATCCAGGGTTGCAGACAGGATCCAGTAATTGGTGAAAAGCAGCTCGTATTCCGCGTCGATTTCGGCAGACGTATCACCATCCTTGCTGGCATACAGGTTGGCATCGACTTCAAACCATTGTGGGGCAAGCCCAGCGACACCCAGCACGGCATAAGTGCGATCCGGCCCTTCAGGGGTGTCGAAGCGAACACCCGCTTTGGCGTCGAAGAACTTGGAGATGGGGATCTGGCCGACCAACTGGTTTTCCAGTGTTTCGTAGGCCTGTTCCTCTATCTCGTATTCCCCGGTTGTGAGCAGCCGGACTTTGAACTCGTCGGTGCCATAGAAGGCATCCGCATCCCAGACGCCCAGTTCCTCATCATCATCGCTGTATCGGTACTCAAACTCCTCAAATTGAACACCCCAGGCTGTGAGCGGTTGTTTACGAGCGGTGGTATCGGAAATCATTTCCTGAGCTATCACCGTCGTTGAGAAACCAATAGAGGCAAGGAAACTGACTGCGGCAAGTGATCGAATACAGCTCATGCCTCACCTCCATCTTCAGCAACGACGCCTGTCTTGGCCTGCGTGGACTCAGGGCCACCCTCAACAATCACCTTGCGGAACATCCCGGCAGCCGCATGGTAAGAAAGATGGCAATGGAACGCCCATTGGCCTGGCTCGTCAACCTCGGTTTCCATGTACACCGTAGTGCCCGGGTTCACGTTAACGGTGTGTTTGATCGGGTTCCACTGACCTGCGCCAACATCAAGGATGGACCACATACCGTGCAGGTGCATGGGGTGAGTCATCATGGTTTCGTTCACAAACTTGAAACGGACCCGTTCACCATATTTGAGACGAATGGGATCCGCGTCTTCGTATTTAACACCGTTGATACTCCACGTGTAGCGCTCCATATTGCCGGTCAAACGAAGCTCGATCTCCCGAGTCGGTTCGCGGTCTTCGTACAACGGGTCCTGAGCCTTCAGATCAGCATAGGACAGGAACTTGCCACCATTGGCCGCCGTCGGCACAAGGCCACTGCCCTTGGCATAGAAGGGATCGCTGGGACCGCCTTTTCCCATCGCCATGGAACCATGGTCCATGCCGGACATGTCAGAGTGATCCATTCCTTTCATGTTGGAGTGATCCATTCCTTTCATATTCGAATGGTCCATGCTGCCCATGTTTGAGTGGTCCATTCCGGACACACCTTCTGAGCTGCCCATATCCATGTTTCCATGATCCATGCCTGCCATGCTGCCATGGTCCATACCGGGCATACCGCCCATATCCGCCATGGTCAGTCGGGCAGCTTCACGCAGTTGCGGCACGGCCGCTTCCATACCCTCTTCGGGGGCCAGTGTTGCCCTCGCATAACCGGAACGCCCCATGGATTCAGCAAAAATGGTGTAGGCCTGCTCATCTTTCGGACGGACGATCACATCGTAGGTTTCCGCCACACCGATCCGGAACTCGTCCACACTAACCGGCTGAACGTTGTTGCCATCTGCCTGCACAACCGTCATGTCCAGACCGGGGATCCGGATATCAAAGTAAGTCATCGCCGAAGAGTTGATAAAACGCAGCCGAATGCGTTCGCCCGGCTCGAAGATCCCTGTCCAGTTTTGGCTTGGTCCTTTGCCGTTGATCAAGCCCGTAAAGCCATGGATATCCTCAACGTCCGCTTTCATCATCCGCATGCCACCCCAGGCCATACGGTCACTGACGGTGTTCATCAGGCCATTTTTTGACACGTCCGAGAAAAACTCGCCCACAGTTTGCTGCTCACGGTTGTAATAATCCGACATCATTTTCAGGTTGCGCATGATGCGGTCACCGGAATGGGGGTGTTTATCGGTCAGCTGCACCACGTATTCACGATCGTAGCGGAACGGTTCACGGCCCTCGGGCTCAATGACAATGGCGCCATAGGCTCCGTCTGGCTCCTGAAAACCAGAGTGGCTGTGGAACCAATAGGTGCCTGCTTGCTGGATAGGAAATTCATAGGTGAATGTTTCACCCGGCTTGATACCTGGAAAACTGATACCTGGCACACCATCCTGGTCGAAGGGAAGGATCAGTCCGTGCCAGTGGATCGAGGTCATCTCGTCCAGGTTGTTGGTTACGTTGATCCTGACATTTTCACCTTCCTTGAAGCGCATCACCGGTCCCGGAGATGCACCATTGTAGCCGATACCTTCTTTCACGAAATCGCCGGTATCAATTTTAACCCGGTCAACCGTCAGGCCGTATTCACCGGCCATGACCATGGCCGGCATCAGCAGGGTCAAAAGCCCTGTCAAAAGGCGTATCTTCATCTGTTTTATTCCCAACTGCACTTCATTGGAGCTAGGCTGGAAAGCCTTCACCAGCCCTTGCAATCGTGCGGCGCTCAGCACACTGTATTATTCGAAATTTACGTCACCGTACATTCCTGACTGGTAATGGCCCGGCACGTTACAGGCAAATTCGATATTGCCTTTATCAGAGAACTTCCAGACAACTTCCTTGCTCTGCCCGGGTTCCAGTAAGACGCTGTTGGGATCGTCGTGTTTCATGGAATGACCATTGCCCATATCCATGTTCATCATGTCGTGGTTCAGCTTGCCGCCCTGAATCACGCCATGCTCAACCATCATCATCATTTCTTTTTGATGGCTCTCGTGCATGGCGGGGGTGCCAATGTTGAACTCATGGACAAGACTGCCCTTATTCTCCACCACAAATCTCACGGTTTCACCAGGCTTCACAGTTATTTCTTCCGGCTCATAGTAGTTGTCGTACATTTCCACGGTGATGGTGCGAGCAACCTCGGAGGCCTTGCCGGGCTCTCCGCTGCTAGCCCCGTGCCCGCCACCGTGGGCTCCTGCTGCAAAAGCACCCGCTGACATTGAAAAGGCCACACCCGCTACCAACAACTTTGATACATTCATACCATCTTCTCCTGTGAAATCGTTCAGCAACAATTAATTGTATTTTCAGGACACTTGATCAATGTCCAGAATCGTTACATAAGATCGCTTACCAACCTGAATTCTTACTGAAAATTCAAAAAAATTTATTTAGGCTGAATTCAGGACTACTAAAGACATTACGTTGAATTCACAGTCGCCGCTCAGCAAAAAGGAAAAAAAATGCGTTTACTACTGGTTGAAGACGATCAGATGCTCTCAAACAGCCTTTTGCATCAACTTGAAAAATCGGGGTTCAGCGTGGACCCTGCGTATACGGCAAAAGAAGCAATGACTCTGGGTGAACAGGAAGATTATCGGGTCAGCATCTTGGATCTGGGGCTGCCCGACGGCAACGGTTTAGATGTTCTAAAAAAGTGGCGCGCAAAGAACATTGCCTTTCCCGTACTAATCCTGACAGCGCGAGATGACTGGCATGATAAAGTGGCTGGACTAAAGGCAGGGGCAGACGACTACCTCGCAAAACCTTTCCAGACCGAAGAGTTAATTGCACGGCTGAATGCTATTGTTCGCAGGAGCGAAGGGAGAACACATTCATTGGTTAAGGCAGGCCGCTTTGTGCTGGATGAAAATCGTCAATGCTTGTCGGTGGACGATGGAACTGAACATCCACTTACCGGCACAGAGTTTCGTCTTCTGCGCTGCCTGATGAGTAAGCCGGGCCATGTCTTTTCAAAAGACCAACTGCTAGAGCAGCTTTACAGTCTCGAAGATAGCCCAAGCGCGAACGTTATCGAGGCATATATTCGGAGGCTGCGAAAACTGGTGGGAAATTCCACAATCTCAACCCGACGTGGCCAAGGCTATATGTTCAATGACAACGTTTAAGAAACCTGCCTCTGTAAAAGGCACCCTGCTTGTAATACTGCTGCCCGCAGGTGTTGCCTTGATGGCAATAGCCTGGTTTGCACATGGTGCTCTGCTCGAAAGAATGTCCCGTGAATTTGTCACGGACAGGCTGAAAGAGGAGGTTTCGTTTTTAGAGCATCAGATTCGGGACAGTGACGGAGCCTTCGACGGACTCAAGACGGGCGATTACTTTCAGCGCGTATTCCACCATGCTTTTGTTCAACACTCCGATTCCAGGACCATCATTTCGCCAGAATCATGGAAACCGCTACTATCGCCGCTCATCAAATCGGAAAAAGAGGGCACGATTCGGGTCGAAAATTCTGAAATAGCAGGGGCCCCAACGGACATATTGGCATATCGGAGTTCCTTCATCGCAAACGAAAAACCGTTTGTTGTTATCGTTGCAGAAGACCTCGGCGCATTGAAGAATAGCCAGGCAGAGCTACATGCATGGACGGCAATCGCATCTCTTTTACTTATCTCGCTATTGGTTTGTGCAATCTGGCTCGGCGTCAATTTGTCCATGCATTCTGTCACACGACTCAAGGCGTCACTGAAAAGACTCCAGGATGGGAGCGTCTCGCGTATAGATATGACTGTCCCCGAGGAGTTCCACCCTCTCGTCGAACAGTTGAACCAGCTGCTTGACTCACTTGATCAACGATTGGAGCGCTCGAGGAATGCGCTGGCAAACCTATCCCACAGCGTTAAAACTCCGATTGCGTCTGTCCAACAAATTCTCAGCGACACTTCTACGCCGCTAGATAGCGAGTTAAGGCAGCAAATAGCTGCGCGTCTCGGGGATATTGACAAACAACTTGAAGCTGAAATGCGCCGCAGCCGGTTTGCTGGGCCGCAGGTAGGAAAAAGCTGCTATCCAGTAGAAAAAGCACGGGACCTTCTGTGGATGATGGGAAGACTATACCCGGCAAAATCATTTGAGTTATCAAGTTCTCTCCCAGAGAATAGCCGTTGGCCAATTGTAGAATACGACCTATCTGAAATACTGGGGATCGTGCTGGACAATGCGGGGAAGTGGTCACATAGAGAGGTGGAGCTAATATTGGAACAATGCGGCCCCTCAAAACGAATTGTCGTGACAGACGATGGTCCCGGCGTTGAGGAAGCTGAATTGAGCAAGCTTGGTCAACGAGGATTAAGGCTGGACGAACAGACTCCGGGCCACGGGCTCGGCCTTGCAATCGTTCAAGACATTGTTAGCCGGTATGGCGCAAAGATTGTCTTTTCCAATCGCCCACGAGGTGGATTAAAGGTCACGATTGAATTTTGAATTCACGGAAGTTAAAGAGCGGGTTTGTCGCGTCTGAAAACTCTGATAACTCTACCCTAAGCAAGAACCAACGCAGTCAAACAAGTACGATTTGCCACATAACCGCACTGGCCTGACGGTGGCAACCATTCAGCGGGACCACATGCTCGATGTCGATCTCACTGCTGTTCTGGATGACTTTGCCTGTGAACGGACTGATCCAGCGGCCCGAAACCACTCTGCAATGACGTTCATCTGCAAGCCGGACCTTGGTCGTGGATTGTGCAATCAATGCCTCAGTACGGCTGTCTTGACAATCTCCATCGGCGTCTTCCCAACCTTGCCCGAACGCAGACCGTTCGTAACCGTCCGGCGAACCCATCTTGAGCCTGATGCCGAAGCCTTCAAGATAGTGTCCACTTATTCTTTAGTGGACACTATCTATGAACAACGTAAGCGTAACCCGCCCTTACCGAAAACGTCGCCGGCACGCTCCAGAATTTAAAGCTCGACTGGTGGCCGAGTGCCAAAATCCTGGTGCGTCTGTTTCCCGTATTGCCCTGGATAATGACCTCAACGCCAACCAACTTCGGCGTTGGATCAGAGAGTCGAAGCAAGACGATGGAAGTCTACCTCCAGCCTTTGTACCAGTTCGTTTGCCGGCAGCAGTCGGAAATACCACAAAGCCTGTCGATAAGGATCGCACCATCCGAATCGAGATTCCACGAGCCGGCGGCCCGGTTGTGGTGGAGTGGCCCGCCGATCAAAGTCAGCAATGTGCGGCGTTTCTACGCGAACTGTTGCCATGATCCGCATTGACGAGATCTGGCTGGCCACCGAGCCCTTGGATATGCGGGCCGGGCCAGATACGGCGTTGGCGCGTGTCGTTCAGGTGTTTGGCTCAGCCCGACCTCATTGTGCGTACCTATTCGCTAATAAACGGGGCAACCGAATGAAGGTGTTGATCCACGATGGTTTAGGCATCTGGCTCTGCGCCCGTCGTTTGAATCGGGGCAAGTTCCGCTGGGGCGAAACCTGGCGCGGTAAACAACTGCGATTAACGGACGAACAGTTGGCCGCGCTGGTTCAAGGGCTGCCCTGGCAACGCCTCGGTGCTGCCGGCGTGATCTCGATTCTGTAACCACAAGCTTGCCACCCAGACCATCATCAGAATGGCGCATCGTCACGATAGCCGTGGCTTGGCATACTGCTCGGTATGTCACAACGTCCCGATCTTAACCAACTCTCTGCCGATCAACTCCGTGCCTTAGCAACGGAGTTGATTGCGTCCTTGGACGCCAAGGAACAGGCGCTGAGCCTGAAAGATCGAACGCTGGTGCACCGCGATGCGGTCATCGAAAAACTGACACACGAACTGGCGATTCTGAAGCGCCATAAGTACGCCAAACGCAGCGAACAACTGGATGCGGTTCAGCGCAACCTGCTGGACGAATTGATTGACGGCGACCTGGCCGCCATTGAAGCGGAACTGGCACAGCTCACCGTTAATGAAACACCAGCCAAGCCTAAACAGCAGCCCAAACGCACGTCGCTGCCGCCCGAACTGCCCCGCACGCTGATCCACCATGAACCTGAAAACACCCAGTGCCGCTGTGGTTGCCAACTCAAGCGCATAGGCGAAGACGTCAGTGAAAAGCTGGATTACGTGCCGGGCGAGTTTACCGTGGAGCGCCACATCCGTGGCAAATGGGCCTGTGAGCAGTGCGAAACCTTGACCCAGGCACCGGTACCTCCGCAGGTCATCAATAAAGGCATTCCCACCGCCGGATTACTGGCTCAGGTGTTGGTGGCCAAGTACTCAGACCATTTACCCCTGTACCGTCAAGAACGCATCTTCGGCCGTGCCGGCCTCGAAATCCCGCGCTCCACCTTGGCCGAATGGGTAGGTGCCTGCGGCGTGCAGTTGCAGCCGCTGGTGGATGCGTTGAGAAATACTCTGCTGGAACACAGTGTTCTGCATGCCGATGAAACCCCGGTCAGCATGCTGGTCCCGGGCAAGAAGAAAACCCACAAGGCCTACGTCTGGGCCTACTGCACCACACCGTTCTCGGATCTGAAGGCCACTGTTTACGACTTTGCACCCAGCCGTGCAGGCGAACACGCCCGGACCTTCCTGGGCGACTGGCAGGGCAAGCTGATCTGTGATGATTACGCTGGCTACAAAGCGGGGTTCGGCAACGGCATCACCGAAATCGGCTGCATAGCCCACGCCCGGCGCAAGTTCTACGACCTGCACGAAGCCAACAAGAGCGAACTGGCTGCCAAAGCCTTGGAATACATCGGTGGGCTCTACGAGATCGAGCGGGAATCCAAAGACCTGCCACCGGATAAGCGGCAGGAAATCAGGCAAACCAAAGCCAAACCGCTTGCCGATGCGCTGCATCAGTGGATGCTGGTGCATCGACAGAAAGTTCCGGATGGCTCCGGCACGGCCAAAGCCCTGGATTACAGCCTCAAACGGTGGGAAGCGCTGACGCGCTACCTAGACGATGGTGCTGTGCCCATCGACAACAACTGGGTGGAAAACCAGATCCGGCCCTGGGCATTGGGCCGCAGCAATTGGCTGTTCGCGGGTTCACTGCGCAGTGGTCAACGTGCGGCTGCCATCATGACACTGATCCAGTCCGCAAAGCTGAACGGGCATGATCCGTATGCCTACCTCAAGGATGTTCTGACCCGGCTGCCGACGCAGAAAAACAACGCCATCGATGAGCTATTACCCCACAATTGGGAGTTGGCCGTTATCAACAAAGAGCGATGACCGTCCTCTTTGTTTTATAAGGCACTATAGATGGCCTGATAATATCCATACCCCTACCGCGATTAGCGTAAGCCCACCAAATATTTCCGCTCGGTGTCCCAACACAGAGCCCACAACTCGACCAAGCATGACTCCCAGTGTCACCATGACAGTCGTGGCCAAACCAATGAGTGCCGCCGCTAGCCAGATATTTACATCGATAAATGCTAATCCAACGCCGACTGCCATAGCATCAATACTCGTGCCGATTGCAGTCAGAGCAGTCTTGAAGAATGGCTGCCTAGAGGGCTTTTCTGTTTCGTCTTCACTCGGCTTCAGGCCTTCATGGATCATGTGCAAACCGAGAGCCACCAGCAGGGCAAATGCTATCCAGTGATCCCAGGCCTCTACGTAGGCCGAAGCCGACCGACCAATTAGCCAGCCAATCAGTGGGGTGACTGCCTCAATCGACCCGAAAATGAGTCCAATTCTTAAAGCTTCTGGAAGGCGGGGCCTGTTGAGGGTTGCCCCCTTGCCAATAGCAGCGGCAAAGGCGTCTGTGGACATGGCAAGGGCAAGAAAAAGAAGGGCTATTGGGTTCATTAGATTGTTTCCGGTCGGGCATATTGAGTCCACGATATAACCATACGCCCGACCTCAGGCATGGGTATATCGATGGTCTCGCCAACCGAGAGGTGTTCGCACCATGGCATGTGGCCAATTGTGTTGATACGAACTCTTCCGTCTATCGGAAGCAGGCTACTCCCCAACGAGGCGCTACTTTAGCAATCATTCTCAGAGATCACAAATAGAGGCTGGACTTTACCCGTAGCGCTCCCAGTTAACTGATAAATAAGAAACGAGTATCCTGAAGGTAGCAACGCCGGGTTCAAGATGAGATCACCGGACGCTTACGACCGTTCGTAGCTTTGCAACTTGCCTTTCTGCTCTTGGACCTGTTGAACCGAGGCCAAAGAGACACCATCCGGAAGTTTACCGCCTGAATCCAGGCAGGCATCAACAGAGTCGTAGGGTTGATATTTCTTGGTTCGCTCATACCAACTTCCTTGCGGTGGATGGCAAAGGCCGCTGCTCGACTTTTTATATTGGAAGCATGAGCCGGAGCACTGATAAGACCTGCTACCACAAAAACGAAGAGGGGAAGGATTCTTAAAGCGCAAACCATGATGTGTAAAGGCTCTCTCAAGTGTAAACTTACGGAAGGCTGCACACGTATGGTCCCTCGCAGCCTTACACTCCATGGACGATGCTTCACTCCTAGGAAGCGACAACGATTGACCGAAGGTCGGTGTTTCCAGTTTGCAGCCCAAAGAGGCTGAGAAGTTTATTGACCATTTTCGATTGCAGCAAGCTGACATAGGCCTCAGAGTAGAGCGGCGACGCCTGCTTGGCTGCGTACTATCTTTAACGTGATTTGGACGGGAAAGATCGACTATCCATGGCTATTAGCTTTTATGAAAAAGGGGAGCTGACCTCTGGCTTCCACGGTTGGCGAGTTGTTGCCACCATCCGAGGCAAACGCTATCAGAAGTATTTCTCTCTTAAGAGGCCGAACAACAGAATTACTCAAGAACTCTGGTACCAGTATCAAGAGACCAGGGCCAAGTACTATGAGGCCCGTTACATGGCCCGCTCCGCAGCACTCCAATATCTGGATTTCATTGGAAAAGACCATCCCTCAACCCTCCCCTGTCGCGGTGTTGGCTTCCAGGGCATCACGCTTGGCATCGGAAGCGGGAAAAGTGCTGCACAGGAAACCTGCTATTTCTCCGTAAACAAACGAGGAGCTGCTAACAAATTCTACATAGATGAGCGGGCATCTCTATCTCAGGCCTGGGAGCATGCCGTAAAACATTGGGGAGAAGTGTTCAATATCCGACCCAAAGACATAGCTAAAAAGCTCGAACAGGTTCCCAGTCCTGATCAGTTCAAATCGCTTCGAAAACAACTGAACAATCACGAGGGCTGCGACTATCAAGCCAGCGTCCTCCATCATGTTTACGCCGAACAACGTAGCCAGCTGGAAAAACATAAGGCTAAGGCAACCACCAGAGGAAAGCTCAACGAGGATGATCTTCTGGCAATGTACGCGAACCTAGAGCGCCAGGTGTCAGAGTTTCGGAATTAGATCTATTCAGTGTCTTGGCCGAAGGACCGGCCCAGCGCGTCCGGTTTAGACGACAAAACCCTGACCATTGGCTGTCGTCCTTCCACGACGCCACCAATTCTGTCATATCCGATGAAAGCCCCTACCATGTAGACACCGGGGCCAAGCCGTTTGTAGGGCTCAAGAATCATCGTTCGCCAAGCTTCGATATCCAATAGAACCGACTTTAACTCTGGAACTAATCGTAGAATCCTGCGGTCCGCCACGCCGAGCCAATGAGAAAGCTCAATATTATCTTCTGTAACGATGCCGACGGTTTCCATTGACGCAAACGCTTGAAGGGTGGCGTATGTCATATTGTGTCGGCGACGAAACTCCATCCTCAGCTCGCTAATCCCGTTCACGTGGAGTTCCAACTAGTAAGGTCAGATGGCAAATACCGTAACCTTTCCAAAGGCAATGCGGACAGTAACCGATGCTCATTGAGAGTGATGGAACACCTCTGACCCAAAACTGTATATTCGAGCATTATTCTGATAATCCTGATTGACTAGGTCAAGATTGGGTCGATCAAAGGGTGCGAATTGTCACAAGCGGTGGTGGTGCCAAGTCTCTCCTTGGCGCGTCACACCACTGGGCAGGTGTCGCGTTTGCCTAGCATCCGTGCCGGCGTTGGTCCCGGTCGTGCTGACCAGCTGACTCGGCCCCAACCCTATCATTGTCAATGCAGGATTCGTGTGAGATATATCATAAAGCTGCGTAGGATCCTGAATTGGGCGTGGCGCGACTGTCCGACCAGGGATGAGGAGGATTAACAATCAACCTGTTTCGCAAGGTAGGCTCTACCGACCTTCTTTGCATATCGAGTCTAATCTACCGACATACGCCTGAAGTCGTTAAGTGAGAAAGACTCAGAAACAAGTTTAAACAATGAATCAGCCAACTGGTCATGCCGCTATAGCGTGGTCGGAAATTGACACAACAAATTATCCTGTGGTCGCAAAACGGAGGTTCAGGCGGACAGACCAAAACTTTTTTTGGGAGAAATTCAATCTCTTTTAGGAATGTCCGCAGTAACGGGTAGAACCCCGACGTCAAACGAAGGAGGAATCAGAAATGGAACACTCACCCGCAACCAATGCACGGTTGCGTATCACCCCGCTGGGCAACAGCCTGTCGCTGCTACTAGTAATCAGCTACCTGCTCTGCGTGGGCTTTGGCCTGCTCGCTCCGGAACATCTGCGTATGTACGAAGCATGGGCGCCGCTGTTGCCCGGTTTCGAATGGCTCACGTGGACTGGCTTTGTGATTGGCCTGGTTGAAGCCTATCTCTATGGCTGGTACCTCGCCGTCCTGTTCGTTCCATTGTACCGTTGGTTCTCCAGAAACGAATAATGACACGGTGACGCCTGCACCCCCGGTGAAACCCTTGCCGAGATGCGACGTTTCGTTGCTTGAGCTGGCTCTTGGATCGGCAAGTCCTGACCACTTGCGAAAGGCAGAGCGGTTCGGTAATTGAAGGTAACATTAGTCCGCAAGATCGCTTTACCGTGCGGGCTAATGAAACCCGTTTGCCTAGTGTTGCCGCACCCTGATTCAGGGCCTGGCTACAATGACAATCCCCACCATCATTTCCAATTTAGATATATCCATTTTGAAATCCGGAATTCAGTCTGGTTTCAGGTCTTTATGATTCACTCAGTTGTTAGACTTTGCTGAAAGGATTTTCCTTTTTGGCTGGTTGACTATGGGGCAGCTATTAACTCTGCCAACAAGCGTTTAAGCTTGGCCTTCAGGCGCCGGTTTTCGGCTTGAAGGCCATTCTCTATGGCGCGGAAATTCTTGAGTATTGTCGCTAAATAGCATTAGCCCAAGGGAGGATAATAAACAATGATTGTACGTGACATTAAAGACTTGTTCGGTACCGAACGGGAAGTAAAGGGGCCGGGGTGGACCAGCCGCCGCATGCTTCTTAAGAAGGACGGGATGGGATTCTCATTTCACGAGACTATTATCCCGGCGGGCGCCGAACTACACATGTGGTACAAATACCATCTGGAATCCGTCTACTGCGTTGCGGGCAACGGCAGCATTGAAGACCTGGCCACGGGTGAGATCCACCAAATCTACGACGGTGTCATTTACGCTCTCAACGAGCACGACCGCCACATCCTGCGGGGTGGCACCGAGGATATGCGCCTGGTCTGCACCTTTAATCCGCCAGTCACCGGCCGCGAAGTGCACGACAAGGACGGCGCTTACCTTCCGGACGAGAGCTAGCGCAGGAAACATTTACATGGCCGCCCCCGGGGTTGGCCATGGCAGTCCAGATCTTCGGACTCTAGGTCCTCGCGCCATCGCGACAGTTTCTGGAAAGCTGAGTGCATACAGTGTCCGAGATTTGCGGAGATCCTTGTTGGATCTACACTCAGGGTTAAGATTAATAAACAAGGAGAAACACGATGGGTAAAGCTATCAATGGTAAGTTCGAGAACATGGATCAGGCACGCAATACGCGAGACGACCTTATCGGCAGCGAAATTCCGCAGGATCTTATATTTATTGATGAGGACGAGCAGACCATTCGGGTGATGTTGCCGTCGGAAGAAGCCAGAGAGGTCTATGAGATCTTTGACCGGCACGGTGTCACTTATAAGTGAAGGCTTGCTAAAACCGCCACCTGCGAAATGGCATAAATCTCCCCGAACTCGGACATCTCAATAGTTTGAGAGGCCAGAGTAGGCGGTAGTGATCACACTTGAAAGACGGAGGCGAACCCACCGCCTGGGGTACGAAAGTTAGTGGCCTGGCCCTGGCATACCCGTAAAGCAGCAAGCAGTAGCTGCACGGCGTGGGTGTACAAACGGATATCGACCTTTCGGTTTGTGACGATTCCATTCACTCTCAGGGTGCGCTCTCCAGCGTAGCCGAACATGGCATATCGGCCCGGCGATCATTCAGTGTTGGCTATTTGCTCTTCCAATCATACTGGATGAAATGGCTGCGATTAGCTGGGGTGCTCTGGCGAAAAGCCCTGAATCGAGTGTTCACTTTTGTTTAGTTCGGCCTGGTCGCAAAGCGAACCTTCAGGAAGGTTCATGAGTTTTGGTCCAAGTGGTTTGGTCGAGTCTTCGGGCATTTTGAAGGGAACTTTCTGGTGCTATCCAAAATGCCCGAAGACTTGACCATTGAATTACCTCTTTAATTTAACGCATTGATAGTACGCACCGGTATCAGGGCTTCGTACCCGGCCGAGGCACCATATAGATCACGGATCACCCCAGCTCGACGGAGTTTGGCCCCAGTAAGCTGTCTTGCGCTATTTATCGCGTCCTCCAGTCTGCCAGTGCCACTGGCCAGCTCGTTCAGACTGGCTTCCCAGTGCGCGCGCTGGTTTGGCAAGTGTCGCTCGTTGAGGATGTTCAGTCGACCATGGCCGGCCTCAACGCTTGCCCTCAGTTTAGCTATCGAGGCCCGCCATTCCCGCTGGGCCTGAGTGGCCAGCCATCGTTTTTGTGATGCTTCGGCAGTCGCCTTTCGAACGGCGCTGTGCTGGCGCTGCCCACTAAATGGGATCCGAACGCCAATGCCGACGACCCAACGTTTTCTCTCGTCAGCCCACAGGCTGTTATAGCCGGCATTAGCTGTGAACGTAGGTCGACGATCGACTTCGGCAACATCCAGCCGCGCGCGCCTCGGCTTCCCTCGCCTCGGCTGCACGAATCAGCGGATGATCTGGTTCCAACTGTCCATCGGCGAACAGAAGCGTTTCAGATGGCGCCATCAGTTGCAAACTGGCCCCCGTCGGACGACGCCCAAGCAGAGGAATCAGGTCGCTGGCTAGCCCGGCCTTTTCCGCTTGCAGCTCTACTAGTCTGGCATCTAGGAGTCTGCGCGGCAGAAACGTTTTGAGCCCTCGTTTCCGCCAGACCGGATCATTGTCTGGCCGGAAGGAGTGTTCGCGATATCGGATCGGCTCCATCATCGCTTTCGATCCAGCCAGTTAACCGGTTAAAAGGGGCATCGCAGGGCCCCAGCTGTACCTACCGTGAGCCAAAGGCTGCCTCAGCGACTTATGCCAGCCTCATCAGTGAACTCATGCGCCTGAGATTGAGCGACAGACAGACAGACAAGATCCCATTCACCCTGCACCGCCTGAAGGCCCCGCAAGCCGAACTGCCGGAAGCCCAGGACATTCTTGATCCAGCCATTCACCGCCTCAACCATGTGCTTGCGCTGAGCGTAGACTGCTCGCCCCTCCGCCGTGGTAAGCTTCTCCTCCATGCGGGCCGTCGCCGGGTACCGGCTCGCGTTTATATCTCCGGTTTTTTTGCCTTCCCGGCGCAGCGAGACGTAGCCATCTATGCCTTTTGTCTCCAATGCCTGCAAGTCTTCCTCTTTGCGATAACCCGCATCAGCCAGACATTGGCCCGGGTAACTTCCCAGAGTTTCTTTTACCTCGCCCAGCAGCGGCACCAGACAGCCGTTATCACTGGGGTTGTTACCCTGGCGGTTGCCCACGATGATCTGGAACTCGCCATCCACGGCCAGTTGGCCGTTATAGCATTGCTGGAACCCATCATTCGTTTTCATGATCCGGCTTTGGGGGTCGGTAAAGTTACTCTGAGCCTTGTCCTCCGGAACTCCATAATCTCTCTTGAAGTTCCGGCCACCCTTGGGTGAGCGGCGATCATCGTCTGGATGCCGGCCTTTGGCCTCATCTTGCGTTTTTTGATCCGCTTCCAGTTTCTCCTTCGCTGCCCGGATCTTGTCCAGCCGCCCCTGACGGTGCTGAAGCTCTTCGGGTAACTCGTCGCCCCGCTGATCCGGGCCAAACTGTTGGTCTTCCGATTCATCCACACGGCGAGCCTGGCCACAAAGCTCATCAACCTCTTTTGACAGACGGGCTTCTTCCTCCCGCATGCGGTCATAGCTCATGGCCTTGTGCTTACTGGCGTTGGCCCGGACCTTGGTGCCATCAATCGCCAGCGTACCGAGAGTAACCAATTCCGCTTCCTGGGCGATCCGGACCACCTGAATAAATACGGCCTTGAACGCAGCCAGGTGTTGCTTGCGAAAATCGCAGATAGTGCGGTGTCTGGGGAAATTGCCAGCCGCCAGGACCCGAAGGGCGACATCTTCTTCCAACTTCCGGGCGATCTTTCGTGATGAAAACACGCCGGTCGCGTACGCATAGATCAACACCTTCAACATCATCCGCGGATCGAAAGGC